>Ga0247608_10000738_pt1 | contig 50462 bp, 41 predicted proteins | sample 176DNAGHGlowgp2_FD_193490 | JGI IMG/M metagenome (GOLD analysis project Ga0247608, IMG submission 193490) | Sheep rumen microbial communities from Palmerston North, Manawatu-Wanganui, New Zealand - 1766 DNA GHGlow gp2 | ecosystem: Host-associated > Mammals > Digestive system > Stomach > Rumen ...
TAAAAGGTAAATGGGAGCTTCCTGGAGGGAAAATTGAAAAAGGCGAAACTCCAGAAGAAGCGATTGTAAGAGAAATTAAAGAAGAATTATCAACAGAAATAAAAGTAAATAAATTTTTAACAAATATTGTATATGAATATCCAGAATTTATCTTAGATATGGATGTTTTTGATTGCTCAATTTTAAATGGACGTTTAGCCTTAGATTCACACGTACACTTAGAAGAAGCGTTTTTAGGAATTAATGATTTTAAACCTGATGAGCGGTGCCCAGCAGATAAAAACGTTATTAGTAGTTTGTTTAAATTATATATTATATAAATGTTAAAAATGCGATTATGAATCAATAATTAGCTTATTTGAATATGTTGTAAAAGGACTTCCTAATATTGAAGAAGCCTATAGCCAAATGAGTCTATTTGACCAAGATTGACACAAAATGGCAAAAAATTGATACCACAGTATAAATATTTATTGTTTTTTAATCATTTTCTTACTAAACTAAAAGTATGATTTTTTATCACGGTTCTAAAGAAATAATTAATGTCCCAACTGTAAAAGGCTCTAATCAAGAAAATGATTATGGATCATCTTTTTATTTGACAAAAGATATTGAAGCAGCAAAGTCGTGGGCATGTAGAAACAATAAAGTAGGCGTGATAAATAAGTTTATGGTTAAGGAAACAACTTATAAAAGGTTAAAAATTTTAGACTTAAGCGATAAAACTAAATATAGCGTTTTAAATTGGCTTGCAATACTTTTGAAATTTAGAAAAGTAAGCACTGAATTTAAAAAGAATAATAAAATTATTTTTGAATGGATTGATAAGTATTACATTGATGTAAACGATTTTGATATCGTAATTGGTTATAGAGCAGACAATGCTTATTTTAGATTTCCAATAAGTTTTATTAACGGAGAAATCTCGCTTGAAGACCTTGAAGAAGCATATGAATTGGGTGATTTAGGCATTCAATATGCCTTTATGTCAAAAAGAGCGATCAAATCGTTAGAATTTTTAGAATCAATTAAATGCGAGTCTACATATATTGGTACATATTTTAATGTTGTAGTAAAAGGGTCTAACTCTTTTAATGAGATTTTAAGCAAACCAAAAGATTTAAATAAAAAATATATTCTAGATTTGATGAGGGAAGATAATGAACATTAGATTTATATATGAATACGCCAATTTAATTGAAAGAGCTTTGTCTTTTGGCTATAAATATAGCTTTACTTTTGATTATATTGAAAAAAGTTTGGCAAATAATTTATATGTTCAAAACATTGAAAAAGACAATCTAGTTCTTCCACCAAAAGTAGACAGTGACTTTATAGATGAAATTTATGAAAATAGTAATCACGCCAAAGAAGATGTTCCGGTTTATGCAGAATGCCTTCGGGCAGCAGAAGCGTATTTAAGAATTCAGTCAAGAACTAAATTAACTTTCGAAGCTATATTTTTAATTCTTCCTTTAAGTCAAATGTATAATTATTTTCCTATTTATCATGAAATGGATTTTGAGAAAATAATTTCTGTTTTTCTTGAAGAATTTAGAAAAAAGTCGGTTTTTGCAAGCTTTTTGAATAGATATAAAGTTTCTTTAAAAGAAATTTCAAAATATACAAGGATTTGTTATTCAACTTTAGTAAGTTTAAAATCGCGAAAAAGGGATATTAAAAAGTTAAATGTTGAGACAACGTATAAAATTGCAAACTTGTTAAACATTCGTATAGAATCACTTGCTGAATTAGAAATAATCTAAATTTTAATTTAATACTTGCACATTAAGAAAAGATAATTATATACTTATGATAGTTAAACTATCATTTTGATAATTTATCTATCAAGGAATAATTTTATGGCATTTTTAGATTTGAAAAAGACCTATGTAGTTGATGTTGCAACAAATCTTTTCTTATCAAAAGGAATTGAAAATGTAACTATCAAAGATATTGCTGAAGCAGCAGATGTAGGTGAGATGACAATTTATCGTTATTTTGGTAAAAAACAAACTATAATTGCTGAAGCTGTTTTGAGCTTGCAAGATATAGTTGCTAGTGACTACTTTAAATTAAATGAAGCTAAAACTGGATTTGAGAAATTAAAAGCATTTTATTCTTCTTATCTAGATATTTTTGAAGACAAACCAGAATATTTTAGATTCATTAGAGAATTTGATCTTGCGATGATGGGTGAAAATGAAGAAACTTTAAAAGAATATGAAAAACAAATTGAAACCTTTAAAGAAAAATTCATTGAAAGCTATGAACTCGGTTTAAAAGATAAAACAGTAAAAGAAATAGAAAACATTCAACTTTTTTATTTCACAAGCACTCACTCTTTAATAGAACTTTGTAAAAAACTATCTTTTAAAAAGGGAGTTCTCGAGCAAGACAAAAAGATTAAAAAGTTCGATGAAATCGGATGTTTAATAAATATAATATTAAAGTCACTTAAAGCTTAATGGAGGAAATTATGAAGATTACTTATTTAGTTGATGGTGTTAAAAAAGAAGCAATTGAATCAAATGCTGATTTTGATTTAGTTGTTGAAAATAAAGAAAATAGAAGTCTAGTAACTTTAAAAGCTAAAAAAGATTTAGATTTAGTTTTAGCTGAAGATAAATTAAATGTAACTTGTAACTCAACCGATTTATATTTTTTAAACGGATATCAATCGTGGACAGATACAAAAGAATTTTCTTTAAAACAAAAATTAAGAAACATCAAAAAATCACCAAAATTAATTACAAAAATGTTTGCTCTTGATAAATACGGTGATAGTGAATTTTATGAATATACACCTAAAAAGATGCATGGTTATGATATTTTTTATTCTAAAGGAAAATCAGAATCATTTTTATATTCTTTAAACTTTAATGTTGCTTATTTAATTATTGAACTTCATAAAGATGATAAATCAATCCATCTTTTAAGTGATATAAACGGAATTTCTTTAAAAGCAAACGAAGAAATTACAATTTTTGATTATAAATATTTTTCAAATTATGAAGAAGGACTTGAATCATTTAAAAAAGATTTCCCTTCATTAAATAAAGAAAAAATATTCGGTTACACTAGTTGGTATAACTATTATCAAAACATTAATGAAGAAATTATTTTAAAGGATTTAGATGCTTTAGATTCTAGATTTAATGTCTTCCAAATTGATGATGGTTATGAAACTTTTGTTGGAGATTGGCTTGATATAGATGAAAAGAAATTTCCTAATGGCTTAGAAAAAATTGTCGAAAAAATTCATTCAAAAGGATATAAAGCAGGAATTTGGCTTGCTCCTTTTGTTGCAGAAACTAAATCAAAATTATTTGAAGAACATAGAGATTGGTTTTTACGTGACAAAGAAGGCAATCCAGCTTTAGCCGGAGGAAACTGGTCAAAATTTTATGCTCTTGATTACACAAAAGAAGAAGTAAAAGACTATATTAGAAAATGTTTAGAATATTACATGAATATTGGTTTTGATTTCTTTAAACTTGATTTCCTTTATGCAGCTGCGCTCTACGTAAAGAACGGAAAAAGTAGATGCCAAGCTCAAAAAGAAGCTTATGAATTTTTACGTAATATATTAAAAGATAAGATAATTCTTGGTTGTGGAGCAAACATTATAAATTCTTATAAAACTTTTGATTATTTAAGAATTGGACCAGATGTATCGCTTAAATTTGATGATGTTTTCTACATGAGACTTTTCCATAGAGAAAGAATTTCTACAAAAGTTACCATCCAAAATACAATTTTTAGACATATTTTTGATGGACATCTATTTGGAAATGATCCAGATGTTTTCCTTCTAAGAGATGAAAATATCGATTTAACTGATGAGCAAAAAAAGGCGCTCACGATCATCAATGCCCTTATGGGAAGTGTCTTTATGACAAGTGATAACATTGCAACTTATAACGAAGATAAAAAATCAATTTTAGATAAAGCTTTTAATCTTTTTTATAAAGCAGAGGTTACCTCAGTAAAAACAAATGGCAAAAATTTAATTTATATTGATTATGTAATTTCTAATGAAAATAAACGTTTAACATATAACTATAAGAAAGGAGTTTTAGTTGATTATGAGTAAATCTGAAGTTATTTTTGGGAACGCTCAACCTAAAAAAGTAGTTAAAGGAGCTTATAAAAGTAAAGCAAAATATATAAAGAAATATGGAGATGATTCTTCAAAAGACTATAAACTAAATTTTAAAGATATTTCTACTTTAGATTTTATTAATGCTTCAAATATTGTTTTTGGAGAAAATGAGGAAAAATTTGATGAAAAAGCTTTGATTGTTGGAAATATCAGAATGGGATTTGGTCATTATAGAATTTCTATCGCTATGGCAAGTGCTGCTAGAGCACTTGGCTATAAACCATATTGGTTAGATTTAGCCTCTTTTGATGCAACCGGTTCTAAAATGATTAGAGAACAAAACGATATGTATTCTTTAGCATCAAGAATTTCTCAAAAATCTAAACTATTTAACAAAATTGTTTGGGAACCTTTAAATTCTGAAGGCTTTAAAAAGATTTCTTATAATGCAAAAGACCAAGCAAATAGTGAACTTTTAGTACCTATTTTTAGAAATATTCCTAAAGATATACCTTATATTGCAACTCACGTTTGGCCTTCTCAAGCAGCAATTCATGCTGGAATGACTCATGTTGTTAACGCAATTCCTGATAACTGGCCAATGGGCTTACACCTCTCTGAAGGAGCATTACATTGTGTTCAAACTCCTTTTGCATATTTTGGTTATAAAACACTTAATGGATTTGATAAAAAACCACTTAAAGGAATTCCTGAAGATAGTTTAAAGATGGTTGGTTGTTTTGTTGATCATGAACTACTTGTTAATCTTGAAGAAGATAATAAAAGAAGAAAAGATAGAATTAAAAATGATAAACCACTTAGAATTTTGATGACAGTAGGAGGAGCTGGTGCAGGTTTTGATATGTTCTTATCGATGGTTAAGCACCTTTTACCTTACGTTAAAGAAAATAAAGCAGCACTTTTTATTAATTTTGGAGACCATTTAGACGTTTATAAAAAATTGATTTCAAAAGTAGAAATTGAAACGAAGAATTATTTTAATGAATACTCACGTTTAAAAGATTTAGTTTCTGAGATTAAAGAAGGTGAAGCAAGCGGCATTTATTGTGTTTACAATGAAAATATATTTGAAGCAGTTTATTCAACAAATCTTTTAATGCCAGTTACTGATTTACTTGTAACAAAACCTAGTGAACTTGCTTATTACCCAATTCCTAAACTTTTCATGAAACACATTGGTGGGCATGAAGTGTATGGAGCAATAAATGGAAGAGAATGTGGAGATTCAACTCCAGAATACCCAACAAAAAAAGAAGCGAACGCAATGTTAGATAGACTACTCAGCGATAAAGAATTAATACCTCATATGTGCGACAGAATTGATGAACTTAAAAAAGAAGGTCATTATGATGGAGCTTATGAGTGTGTTAAATTAGCTGTAGGAAAATAATTTTTAAGGGATTGTTACACTAATCCCTTTTTAATTGTTTAAAATAAGCAATTAATTAAAACTAAAAACATACGGATATTAATAAGGGAAAAAGGCTAATTAGAACTAAAAATTGAATTTTATAAATAATTAATGCGTTTCCATTAAGTTTTTAAAGAAAGAACTGAATAAAAATAGGTTTTTAAACATAAAAATTAGTAGTGATTTTTAGAGGAATATTTTATTTAAAAATAATAATTTATGGCTCGTGACAAATGAATTTATACATTATTTGCAAACTATTATCATTTTTAATGCAATTTTTATACAATACCATTAATTCTAAAATTTAATTACATAAAATATGAAAGGGAGGGATAATAAATGTTCCTAAAGAAAAAAGCGTTATGGCAAGGCCTAGCTGGCGTTTTCTCATTGACTGCTGTTCTTTCGGTTGCAACAGGACAAGTTCTTGAAGCAAATAAAGCAACAATAGATAGCGCCTTAGGCACACAAAGTACATTACTTGTTTCTGAAGATGGTGATGGCTTATACACCAAATTCCAACCAAGAGAAGAATTTCTTAATAGAGATGAAACAGGTAAAATCACTGGCTATAACACAAAAGCTTTCTTAAAAGCACAAATTCAATTAGGCCGTAGATCAGGTTATGAAGGTAGCGTTCTTTTAAAGAATGAAAATAATACTTTACCTTTAGCAAAAGGATCAAAGGTCACACTTTTAGGTGTTCGTTCACACATGACTAACTTAGGTTCTGGACAAGGCGTTGACGCTAATGGTCAAATGGTTTCACTTGTTAGAGCTTTAAGTGGTACAGAAACAGATTTTGCTAACGAAGTCGCAAAAGGTAACAAATTAGATACTGCTGACAATTTCCAATTCTCAGAACTCAATCTTGAAGGTAGAAACGATGGAGCAGGTGCAGGATTTGAAGTTAACCCAGCAATGGTTCAAAGATATGTCGACTTAAAGAAAGGTGGATATAACGATAGACCAGGTGCATCAGTTGAAGTTCCTGTCGCTCAAATTAGCGATGTTTCACTTGAAGGTTATAAAGATGCTGCAATTGTCGTCGTTGGTAGAGGCTCATCTGAATCATCAGATTATGCTAGACCAGCAGCAGGCGCAAAATCTTTACTTGCTTTAACTGACGATGAATTAGCAACAATCAAATATGCTGAAGATAATTTCTCAAAAGTTATCGTTTTAGTTGGTACAAACTCACCAATGGAAATCCAAGAACTTAAAGACGATCCAAAAGTTCAATCAGTCTTATGGATTGGTCACTTAGGTTGTTTTGGTTCACTTGGTGTTGCTGATATTCTTTGTGGAAGAGTTTCTCCATCAGGTGCTTTAGCAGATACATATTCAACATATGGAATGAGTTCACCAGCATCAGTTAACTTTGGTTCATATCAATTTGCTAACGCAAACGAAGCTGACATTAAATCACAACTCAGAAGTAATTCTAATAAATATGTTGTTGAAGCTGAAGGTATCTACACTGGTTATAGATATTATGAAACAAGATATTATGATGCAGTTTTAGGCAAAGGTAATGCTACTGGTAATTCAGGAATTTACGGTAGTACTGATGGAAAATGGGACTATGCAAAAGAAGTTACATATCCATTTGGCTTTGGTTTAAGCTATACAAATTTCAAATTTGAAATTACAAAAACTCAAACTAAGAAATCAGCTCACGAAATTTACACAACAATTACTGTTAAAGTAACAAATACAGGTAATGTTGCTGGTGCTACACCAGTCCAAATCTATGGACAAGCACCATATACACATAGCGAAGACCTCAAACAATTACAAAAACCAGCAATCCAACTCTTAGAATTTGGAAAAACTGGAATTATTGAACCAGGAAAATCAGAAGAAGTTGAAGTTGAAGTCGATTGGCAAAATATCGCTTCTTATGATGAAAACTATGTCAATAGTGATGGCTCAAAAGGTACATACGTCTTAGATAATGGTGATTATTCATTTACAGTTGCTAATGGTGCTCACGAAGCTATTAACAATATCCTTTTAAAACAAGGTGCTGACGCATCGAAACTTTCTGGCGCAGGAAACAAAGATTTAGTTTATGTTGAAAACTTCAAATCAGCTGATGGAAAAGTAACAGATGCAAATACATTTGCTTTCTCAAAAGCAGGTGTCAGAGTTCAAAATCAAATTCCTTATGGCGATCTCAATTACTATTTAGGTGAAAATGACGAAAAAGTCCAATATTTAAACCGTAATGATTGGGTTGCTACATATCCAAAAGAATTTAGTGTTTTAAATATCACTGAAAAGATGCTTCCTGAATTAGGTGGTAAATATTACACAACTAAGACAGATCAAGACACATCAGATATCCACTGGGGTCAAAGTGATATCGAACTTAATTTCTATCACTTAGCAGGTCAACCATATGATGATCCACGTTGGGATGATTTACTTGAAAAAATGTCACTCGAAGATGCTATTACAATGGCAGCTTATGGTGGAAATACATTTGCAGCAGCTGATTCAATTGGATTTGCTGGTGGTAAATTAACTGAAAATACTGGTAACGGTATTCAAACTTATACACCATCCAACAACTTACTTGATGACAACTGTCCATGGAAAGTTGGAAAAGAAGATCCAAACGCAAATATTTCATTAAAGACATTTGGTTCAGCAGTCTTAATGGCATCAACATTCTCACACGATTTCTTATTTGAACTCGGTGAATTCTTGGGTGAAGAAGGTATTTTAGTTGGTCTTCCAATTATCTGGGGTCCAGGTGGAAATACACATAGATGTCCATATAATGGCCGTACTGGTGAATACTATTCAGAAGACCCAGTCTTAACTGGTGTTGCATGTATGGAAGGCGCAGTTGGTGCTAGAGATCATGGTATGATTCTCTCTCCAAAACACTACGCATTTAACGACCAAGAAACAAACAGAAACGGTGTTGCTCCATTTATTACAGAACAAAGAGCAAGAGAAACCGAATTAAGAGCATTCCAAATCGCATTTGAAGGTACAAAATACGATAAGATTAGAGGCGAAGATACCGGCATGCTTGGTATGATGACCTCATTCTCAAAGATTGGATGTGTTGAATGTACATGTTCAGTTGGTTTAGTTAAGAATATCGCTGTTGGTGAATGGGCATTCAGAGGCTACACAGTTACCGATATTAACGATGACTTCGATTTGTTCGATTGTATCGTTATGGCAGGTTGTACAGGTTATGATAACCGTATGATTGGTAACCCAGCATGGGACGTCTTAACACAATCTAGTTCAAGAATTAAAAATAGTGGTGAAGTAGTTACACTTGCTCACTATGCTGGTGATGCTGATTTACAAGAAGCTATTAAAGAATCTTGCCACAGAACTTTATACACATTCTGTCAATCAGTCTTGATGAATCAATATAATGCTTCAACAAGAATCGTTGAGCAAGAAACATCATGGAGAGTCGCTTATAAGTCTGCTATCGTTACATCAGCAGTCTTAGGTGGTTTATCACTTGCTGCTTACTTTGCCTTTGCCCTCTTACTTAATAAGAAAGGAGCTTAATAACGATGAAAAAACTCAGTATTAATTTCTTTGTAAATTTAGTTGGTACAGTTCTTGGTTTGGTTGCATTCATTATTGCAATCGTATCAAACGGCATTGAAGGTTATGGAATTACCAATTTCGGACTCGTTGTATTATTCTCAATCTTAGGACTTGTATGTTCACTTGGAGTTGCATTCTTAGGTAACATGTTTGGAAATGATCATTTCTTAACAGTTCTTGCTAGAATTGCTACAGTTATCTTCCTCGGAGTTGCACTTGCTCTTGTTATCGTAAACAGAGTTGAAGTTGCAGGTACACTTTCATGGGATAGAGAAAACGAAGCTGCTAAGAGCGCATGGTCTACAGGATTAGTTTCAACAATTATTTATGTTGTCGGAACATTAGTCTTCGTAGTTACAGGTTTCTTCTCTTCAAAAAAGAAAGCAGTCGAAGCCGCTGCATAATAACTAAATTAAGAAAAACATTATAAAAAGGTGATGCGTATGCATCATCTTTTTAAATTGAAAATAATTAAGTTTTGCAAGGTTTTTCATGTAAATTAAAGAAATATTTATTATAAATAAATTTAATTTCAAGAAAAATTTAAATGAATGTATAATATTTTATTAAGGAGGAAGCTATATGTTTTCTAATTATTTAGAATCAAGAAGAGATCTTATTAAAGAACTTGTATCTCGACTTAATAGAAAATATCCTTATGCAGCAATTTTAGGTAAAGATGTTGTTGGTAGAACAATAAGAGTCACATCAAAAATGACTAGCGTTGGTGATACTGGTGAAAAACAATGTGGATTTGTTGCAAAGATATTTAACGGAAAAACTTATTCAGAATATTCTTTTTCAGACATCACACCTGAAACAATAGATAAAATAGAAAAAGATATTTATGAAAAAACAGCTTTAGATGAATCTTTATTAGATAATCACGTAAATGTTAAAGCATTAAATGATGAACCTTTAAAAAAAGATTTTTGTAGAGAGGTAGAAGGCGAACATTTTTCTACTGACCAAATTATTGAAAGATTAAATAATATGGTTAAAAAAGCACATGCATATTCAAATAAAATTGCGATGGTTATGGCTATTTTTACTGAATATGATACAAGAGCTTTATTTATCTCTAAAAATAGAGAATTATCACAAGACTATACTTGGATGAATGTTGTTTTGATGACTGTTGCTTTTGATAATGGCAACATGAAACAAGCTAGAACTGTTGGTGCTTTTAATTCATATGAAAAATCTTTTGAGTATGTTGAAGAAAGAATAGAAGAAACCGCACAATTATCGATTGATTTATTAAATTCATCTTTAATTAAGCCTGGTGTTTATGACATTATTACTGATCCATCAATTACTGGATTAATTGCTCACGAAGCCTTTGGACATGGTGTTGAAATGGATATGTTCGTTAAACACAGAGCAAAATCAATGCATTATTTAAATAAAGAAGTTGCTTCACCTCTTGTTGATATGCACGATGGAGCCGCTGCAACACTTTCAGCTGCATCGTATTTCTTCGATGATGATGGTGTTTTAGCTCACGACACTTTAATTATTAAAAACGGAATTTTACAAACTGGAATTTCTGATGAAGTTTCAGCTCTTCAACTTGGAACTGAACCAACCGGTAACGGCAGAAGAGAATCTTATAAAAGAAAAGCATATACTCGTATGACAAATACATTCTTCTCTAAAGGAAAAGATAAGCTTGAAGACATGATTAAATCTATTAAACACGGATACATGTTATTTGAAACAGATAACGGCATGGAAGATCCAAAGAATTGGAACATTCAATGTGTTTGTAGTTATGGAAGAGAAATCAAAAATGGCAAATTTACTGGAAAAATTGTTACCCCTGTTGTTATGTCAGGCTATGTTCCAGATTTATTAAAATCAATTTCAATGGTTTCTGATGAATTTGTTGTTACAGGTTCAGGACATTGTGGAAAAGGATATAAAGAATGGGTTTGTGTTTCTGATGGTGGACCACATTTGAAAGCGAGGTGCAAATTAAGCTAATGGAAAAGTTAATTAGTGTATTAAAAAAGGCAAAAAACATTTCAGCGTGGAAAATTAATGTTACAGAAACTGAATCATGTGAGCTTTTCTATGTTGATAAGCGTTTAGAAACAAATAGAGCAACAGATGTTGTTGATTATTTAGTCACAATTTATGTTGATAAAGGAGAAGAAAGAGGCACATCAAGTTTCACTTATTATTCTTATATGGATGAAAAAGAAATTCAAAACAAACTTGATGAAGCTGTCTATGCAAGCAAATTTACTTTTAATAAATTCTTTGATATACCAGGAAAAGAAGGAGTAGAAATCTCTAAGCCAAAAACAAATTTAAAAAATAGACCATTCAATAACATCATCAAAGATGTAGAAAAAGCTATTTTTAGAGCAGACAAATTTAAAGATGGTTATTTAAGTGCTACTGAGATTTTCCTTTATAAAATTACGAATAGAATCGTAAATTCTAAAGGTGTAAATTTAAAATCAATTAAATATCAAGGTAATATTGAAACGATTCCATCGTGGAAAAAGAAAGACGATGAAGTTGAACTTTATAACATGATTACTTTCTCATCTTTTGACTCTAAAGATATTGCAAAACAAGTTAAAGAAGCTTTACTTTTAGCAAAAGCAAGAGCAAAAGCAAAGCATTTAAAAGCCAAAAAACTACCAGAAAATCTTGATATTATCATTCAAGATGAAGAAGTTGAACAATTGTTCTCATCTTTTGCTTTTGATTTAAGTTATGGATCAAAATTCCTTCATAGAAATCATTTTGAAGTTGGTGATAATCTTCAAGGAGAGGAAGTTGAGGGCTCAAAAATTAACCTTAAAATGGTCTCAATGTGTGAAGCAGCTATGAATTCAAGCCCTGTTGATGAAGATGGCGTCGTTTTAAAAGATGTCGATTTAATTCAAGAAGGAAAAGCTATTAATATGTTCGGTTCATACAAATTTGGATATTATTTAGGGATTGATAAACCTTCTGGAAATTTACCAGTAATCGTCGTTAAAGAAGGAGAAGAATCGATTGAAGAAATGAAGAAGACCCCTTATATTAGATGCGTTAAGTTTTCCGGAATGCAACTTGATTTAGATTCAGGATTTATCGGCGGGGAAGTAAGACTTGGTTTTTATTTTGATGGAGAAAAAGAAATTCCTGTTACTGGTTTCTCAATTTCAGGTGATTTAAATTTAATTAAAGGGAAAATGGTTTTTTCAAAAGAAACTGTTGGAAGACCAAATTATTTTGGACCAAAATTCATCTTGTTAAAAGATATGCATATCGTCTAAAAACCCTTCAAAACCTCAATATTTTTAATATTTTAGCCTGTCAAGTAAAAATACTGTACAGGCTTTTTTCTTTTAGATTTCAGTTTTTGAAATTGAAATAATTGCATTTTTTAATAAATTTAGAAAATTAATTATATTTCAAAATTTCTTATGATATTGCATAATAAATTATATGGTACCTCAAAAAATCAGGAATACAATCTTACTTCTGACAATGTCGGCTTTTTCGATTTTGGGAATTTTTAACAATGTTTCAAGTAATTTGAAAAACCATGAAAGGATTTATTCTGTCGATTATAATGATCATTCTTATGATTCAAAATATATTTTGTCTCCAGTATCTTCTCAAAATTTGAATCCTTCAGAAGGATCAAATTATTACATTTTTGTTCATGAAACATTTACGACTTTTTACGATGAAGAATCTGAAGAAGAAGCGTTGTCAAGTGTTGCAAATGTTTTAATGAGCACGGATGCCAATTTTGATACTAATTATTTCACTTTTAATTTTGTTGATAGTGCAGCAAAAACAATTGATATAAGAAATTTTGGACCAAGAGTTGGACAGGCGATGTTTTCTTACGTTCAAGAAGTTGATCCTGCTTCAGTAGATGAATTAAATTGTTTAGTTTCTTTATCTAATTATTCTTTTGTTCAATGTTCTGAAGGAAGTAATGAAATAAAAACGAGTGGTTGTAGCGAAGAAACACGTGCTACAAATTGGACAATTGCAGCAGGAGTAGATGATAACGATATAAGAACATTCGAGATTTCCAACCAAATAGAGGAAAGATATTTATATCATAATGGACAAAATTTTACTTATGGAGATAGAAGCGAAACCATATCAATTGAAACACAAGACGGAACAGAAGAACGTGCATATAATACCTATTTATACGCTTATCAAATTAGTGAATCTTTAGCTCGTGAACTCTCTTTTTCAGTTGCTTCAGCATATATAAATTCAGCAACAGAGAATTTTAGAGAAACATATTGTGCTTTACCATATTTTGAGAGAATGAAATTTTATAATTTCACTTTTGAGCCAGATGAAAGTGTTGGTAATCCAGATGAAACTACCTCTCCATTCCATGTTTTTGGTCAAAAAATAATCGATGGTGTTAGTAAATATAATACAGAATCTTCAGAATATTTATCTCCTGTAATTGATTCAACTTCACTACAAATAAATTTAACAAGCGGATATATTAGTGGGTTTTCACCTTTTGAATATGTAGTAACTTTGAGCAATACATCTACTGGTGAAACAGAAGTTATTGAATTGCATAGACAAGATTATTCAACAGGTGCTGGACCATCTTTACTTAATTATAGAAATCCTAGAGTGTATTTGATTGACAATGAAGGAAGAAATTTCTATGGAAGTTCTTTCAATGTTTTTTATGGAGATGAAAATAATTATAGTTCTTTAATTAGCGAAGAAGCGACTTACATTTCAATTGGAACCATCGAACTTGATTCACAATTTACTCTTGAATATCAATATGCAACAGACAGTTCAGGAAATGAAGTTGAATGCATTTATGATGGTGAAATAAATTTTGAACAAATTGGTGAAGAAGGAGAATATGAATATTGTTTAGTTGATTATGAATTATGTTCAAATTGGAGATCATATTATTTATATGCAAATGTAGATCAAATGGTGTGGCAAGATTCTCCAACATTTACTCAATATTTATCTTCAAAAGGGTTAAAAGACATTGATGAAGAGGGCACATATTTTGCTTATTTTAGAAAGAAAGCAAGCGAAACCTCACTAGCTTCAGCGGTTTTAGGGAATAAACTGGATATTTTTCCTGCAAATTTTGATGACGGATATATAAAAAGAATGAGCGTTTTAAATAAATCGCTTTATGACACTTACACCTACGAGAATCAAGAAATGTATAGTGCTTTAACAAATAAAGACGAATTTGCAATTTTTAATCTCTATAGTTTAAGTAATGAAGCGATTGGAGAAATAAATGATCTTGCTTCTAGAGACGAAGCTACAGGTTTAGCGACTTCTGAAGGCTTAGAAAACGCATATAAATCTAGAGTTTATCTTCATACTTTAATTTATGAAAACGTTTATGAAGATTTTAGTGACGAGTTAACTGCTAGAACAAGAAATGCTTATAACGATTTACTTGGATATTTTGCTGAATATCCATATGATTATAGTGCAACTTATGATGAAGAAAGCGAAGCAATTTATGCTGAATTTAGTACACAATACAAAGTCGCTCACGACCTTCTTTTGATTGATAATTTATGTGAAACTTTTGTTAATGAATTTAATAATTTAATAATAAAATACCAGAGATTTAGAGACTTATTGTGGGGAATCTTTGATAATTCATATTATAATATACATAATTCTGAAACTTTTGAAAAAGCTCAAAGTCTTTATGTTGAGGCTTTAAGTGAAATGAAGGAAACGGTAGGAGAGATCTAATTATGGCGGATTCTGACTACATGACAAATCACTCTAATTTTCTTGGATCTAATGATATCGGAAAAGAAATCCAACTTTTTGATACAAATTTAGATTTAGCTTCTTCTGAAACAAAAAATCTTTCTTTTAAAAGTGTAGAAAAAACAAGCGAAGAAACAGGTTCGAAAGAACTTGAAAAAGAAGTGACTAAAACAGTTAGTGGAAATACTGTACCAACTACTGCCGTAACAGGAACTATAACTGCAGGAGTTGTTGTTGCAACAGCTGTTATTTTTACATCAGTTTTAGGGAACCACTTCAAAATGGTTGATAATTCACTTTCTTTAACAACTTATAGAGACGTAGAAACAAATAGAATCAATTTAGATTATTCTTTTGATTTACTTTATGATCGTTCTGGATCAGTTTATGTAAAACTTGTTTCTGCAGCTCAAAGTAAAACTTCCGAAGAATATCCTATATATTATGAAGAACCAATTGATGAACCTCAAGGCGATGAATATTATGAACCAGTTGAAGGAGAAGAGCCTCCAGAAGTAATTGAAAAAGATAAAGAAGTTTTTACTTTTAATATTAGTGGATGTTTTACTGATTTAATTGAAAAGAATCAATATAATTTCATGGTTATCGAGAAAATTGATAATACAGAAAGCACGCTTTTTAGTAGTAGAGTTTATATTCCTTCATATTACGTTGATGTTTTAGATGCCAACACAGAGATGTATAAAAATGAAGATGGAAGCTATGCTTTATCATATAATTTCTTCTTTAGATATGAAGTAGAAACAGATCTTTATGCTGAATTAAAAACTTTAAATAAAGATGGAAAATATGAAGTAGTTCAAAAGACAGAAAAATTACATTTATTAGTAGATGAATCGGGAAATAATAGACAAGATGAGGAAGGAAAATTCTATAGTGAATTTTCTGGAGAATTTACAAATTTAGTCGAATATAATGAATATATTTTGACTTTAACAAGTGATGCTAAAGGTATAATTAACACACCTTATTCAGAGCGTTTGACAGCTTATGTTGAACACATTCCAATAAGTTATGAAATAGGCGAAGAAGATGTACATTATGAACTTTATAAAGGAAATAATAGGTATTTAACTGCTCAAATTTATGTTGAACTTCATGAATTTAAAGGCGGATATTTACAATTTGAAGCTGTAAATTTAAAAACTGGTGCTGTCAGTCAATCTGCACCAATTGAAGTAACAAATTTTGATGCCTCTGGTGTTACATCTTCTGATGATCATATAAGAGTAACAGGCGAACTTGAGATTGATGATTTAACAACGGATTATGCACTTAATATTTATAGCATTATAGATATAGATACTGTTCTTGTTTATACTGGAACGCTTTCTACTTCACAAGCATTTGGTTATTTACAATCCACCCCATATATTAAGAGCCTTAATAAAGGCGGATATATGGAACATTATATTGAGTTCTCGCTATATTCTGAATTTGATGGAGAAACTTATACATTAGTTAAAGATTCTGAAGGAACTAGCGTGATTTCCAATACATATATATTAAACGGAGATAAGACTTCTGATCTTTCACTTGTCTTTAATGAACTTAAAAATGATGAAGAATATAGTTATGAAATCTATGGTAATTGGGGAAATGAAGACGTGTTAATTGATACAGGAACTTTTGTTACTACATATTATGGAATTGAAGTTCAACCTGCTGACATCATTAAAAATTATGAGGAACACACAATATCTGTAACTTACTCAATTACAGATCCAAATAATTTTTTAAGAGAACTTGAATGTTCAATAAGTTTTAAAAATGATGATGGATCAAATTTATTAACTTTCTATGGAGTAGGAGATAGCGATTCAAGAAGATTTGATTTTACTATTTCACAAGAAATAGAAAGAGGAACTATTGGTGAATTAGTAATTACAGCAATTGATAGTAATAATGGAGACATTACTACTGAATTTATAAAACTTGCCGTATTGTATTAAAGGAGGATTTAGTTATGGCGAAGAAAAGAAAGAAGAAACCTGCAAAGGTAAATTACGTTCCTAGGTTTATTCTAGGAGGAATTTATATTGCAGTATTCGTTGTTTTGCTTGTTTTAGGAATCACAATTCCTGGATCAGTATTTGCAAATGCTCCAAGTTTAGTTGGAAGAACTTCATATGAAGGAGCAGATTTCCTTAATATATTAGAAAGAATATTAGGGACAATTTATTACTTCAGTTTATTCATTGGTCTTCAAACTCTTGTTAGAGTAATTATTGAAGTATCAATTAGAAAATCAGATAACAGAGTAAAAACTGTATGTAGATTAATTGGTTCAACATTTAAATATGGTTGTAGCCTTGTTTGGCTCTTCTTAACTCTTACTTTATGGGGAGTTGATACAACCGCTTTACTTGTAAGTGCTGGAATCATCGCTCTTATCATAGGTCTTGGTGCTCAATCATTAATCAGTGACGTTATCGCTGGTATTAATATTGTTTTTGAAAGTGAATATCATGTAGGAGATCTTGTCTATATTGATGGTTTTAGAGGAACAATTGAAGAAATTGGTTTAACTCTTACAAAAATTGTCGACTGGTCAGGAAATGTTAAATGTATTAACAACTCAAAAATATCGACCGTTGTCAATCTTTCTAGTGAAGAATCAACAATTGTAGTGGACTTCTCAATTGAATATAGTGAAGATTTAAGAAAGGTCGAAAAAATATTTGAAGACCACAAAGAAGAAATCAAAGAACAAATTCCAGAATTACTTTCTGTCCCTCAATATTTGGGTGTTGCAAATCTTGGTGCCTCAAGTGTTGATTTAAGATTTTCTGCTCGTGTAGATGAAGAAGATAGATTTAGCGCACAAAGAGCTTTAACTAGAGCACTTTACTTATTATTTGGTGATAATGGAGTTTACGTTCCATTTAATCAACTTGTTCTTTCTACTCGTAAAGACGAAAATAGCGAAACAAAAGAAAAGTTGGAAGACGCAGTTAATCAAAAATAAAAACTAAATCCTTTAAACATAAAAAGAGCACGAGTGTGCTCTTTTAATATTAAAAACCTTGCAAAACAGAACTATTTTGCTGCGTTTATAAATTCATTTTTGATTTTTTTAAGTGATTCGATGATTTCTGGATCAAAGTGTGAACCAGATTCGTTTACTAAAACTTCAAATGCTTCTTCAGGAGAAATTGAATCTTTATAGACGCGTTTAGAAACAAGAGCATCAAAGACATCTGCAACAGCCATAATTCTAGCAGGAAGAGGAATTTGCTCTCCGCTAAGCCCTCTAGGATAACCTTTTCCGTTCCGCTTCTCGTGGTGATACATTGCAATTTCATAAGCTTCGTTAGCAAAAGAGTAATCACTAAAATTGTTAAAGAAAGATTGAACCATTTCTCCGCCCTTTACGGTATGAATTTTCATTGGTTCAAATTCTTCTGGAGTTAATTTACCTGGTTTTAAAAGAATTCTATCTGAAACTACAATTTTACCAATGTCATGAAGTGGTGCAGAAGCAATAATTTTATTGATTTTATCTTCAGAAAGTAAAAATTTGTATTTGTTCTCTTTAGCTAATTGATGGCAAATTAAATCAACATAAAGTTTAGTTCTTCTAACATGTTCGCCAGTATTTGTATCACGTGTTTCAATAACTGATGCAAGTTCTTCAATAACGGAATTTTGAATTTCATATTGTCTTTCGATTCCTCTAGAAACCTCATTACTTAAATTTGCTTGTTTATCTAACATAATTACGTTTCTATTAACAATAGAAGCAAGTAAGAAATCAATAGCTGTAATAATTAAAATTCTAGGGAAACAATAATGGATAAAAATTGACCATATTCTTTCTCCAGTAAGAAGAGAAGCTCTACTAGCTAAATCATTAATATGTTCTGCATCAAGTGCATTTTTATAAATATTATAGTCGGTAACACCAAATAGGTAACTACCATAAATGATGATTGGAATCGTTAAAACTGTTGTTATGAAAATTAAATACCAGTCACGTTTAATGAATCTATATTGAGAAGCCATCAGTGGAGGAATAACAATTAAAAGTACAGCGTGTTGAGCAAGTGCAATATCAACAAAAAGTAGACCAAAATAAACTGGTACATAAATTACATATTTAAATTCTTTCCACTTAATAATTTTTGGCTCTTAATTAAGAATTATATCGTGAAATAACCAAACAACAATCGGACTTAAAAACAAAAAGAAAGATACAACACAAACAACTGTCATAAGTCTTAAATCGATAGCAAAAACACCTAAAATACTTAAAACTAAAACAGTTAAGTCAAGGATAAGCAAAGCGCCAGCAAAAATTAAATTAAATCTGTTAGCGCTTACCTCAGCTTGTTCATAAACCGGATCGCTATACAGATATTTATCAACTTTTTTCTTTTTCATATATAGATACTTTCTATCTATTTATCTAAAGGATCATCACCTGTTGGATTAACAAATGAATAACCAATATTAGTTAAGTGGTCGCCAACTCTTTCAAGTTCAGTAACAAGTTGTGAATAAAATGGCGAGAGTTCGACATTACATTTGTTTTCTCTTAGTCGATTAAAATGAGCAGTACTTAATTCTTCTTTTAATACATCGATTTGTTCTTCGATGTTATGAATTATTTGAATATCAAAAGCTTTGTTATCATCAAAAATATTTAGTGACATATCAAACATTTCTTTAATTAAGGCATACATTTTTTGAAATTCTTCGTGAGCAATAGCAGAAAAAGTAAGATCGTTCTCACTCATTTTCTTTGCCATATTCATGAAGTTTGCAGCGTGATCACCAATACGTTCGATATCGTTAATGACATGGAAATATCCACCAATAACTTTCTCATCTGAAGAAGTGACGTTTGGAGATAATTTAATAAGATATTGAGTAATTGCGTTATTAATGTAGTCGATTTTATCTTCCCTTGAGGCTAAATCTTCTTGTAAGGCAAAATCCATTGTCATTAACATGTTGAAACCGATGTCCAAGTTCTTTTGTGAAAGATGAGCCATTCTTTCGATTTCTTTTTTAGTTTGATAAAGAGCAAGAGAAGGAGATTTTAAAAGGTTATCATTGATAAATTTAAGTTCTTGTTTTTTCTTTTCTGCCTCTTTATCTTTAATTAATTTTGTAAATAATTTCTCTAAAGGTTTAATTAAAGGTAAAAATGCAAACATGAAAATTAGATTATAAGTTAGAACAAACATAGCAAGAGCTAGTTCGTTATTTTGGAAAACGTTATAGAAGAAATCAGAGATATAATTTCCTTCGCCGTTTTTAAATGGCCATATAAGTAATGTTAAAAGAGTACAAGTAACAATTCTAATAAAAACACAGATAGCAGAGGTTCTTTTTACGTTTATGTTACCTCCAATTGTAGCAATTAACATAGGAACAACTGTTCCAATTCCTGCTCCAAGCATCAAATAAAAACCACTTTCTAGATTAATAGCTCCACTACCGACCATAACAATAGCAATACCAGCTGTTGCGCTCGATGATTGAACTAGAGCTGTGAATACAACACCTATTAATAAAAGAAGAAGAGGAAAACTGGTTGCATTAAACATGCTTTTAACTAAATCATACATTTCTGGAGATGCAGAAGAGGATACACTTGAACTCATTGTTGAAAGACCAAAAAATAAAAGTCCAAGACCCGTAACAATTTCACCTATATTTTTAATTTTTTCTTTTTTAATAAACATCATTATAACGCCAATAACAGATAATAAAACAAAATATTTTGATATTGGAAAAGATGATAATGATGCGATTAATCCTGTTACTGTAGTACCAATATAAGCACCCAAAATAACAGAAACACCCTGATAAATTGTCATAATTCCAGTTGCAACAAAACCTATTGCCATAATAGATGTTGTGGCACTAGATTGAACAAGTGCTGTAGTGGCTACACCGATTCCTAACCCTGCTAAAGAATTATTTTGCGTCTTTTTAAATAAAGTTCTAACACCCTTACCTGTTGACTTTTTCAAACCAGATGACATTAAATTCATTCCGACTATAAAGACAGAAATACCAACTAATAGTGTTATAATGCTTGAAATTAAATCCATAATAAATATTTTAGCATATCGAAGACCTAATTATTTAAAATAATTAGAACATTTTTTTGAAAAATATTGAAATTTAAGTAAAATAAATTTTTACATTTTTAGACTTTAACATAATTTTACCGATAACCATCGTATAAATTTAAATTTTGAAATATTTAAAAATGAAACCGCTTTCAGTATTTGCAAAAAAATTATTTAGTATATAGTAATTGCGGTTGAACAAATCAACCACGAATTTAGGAGGCTTAACTATGAAATATTATAGTTTAAATGCTGTTATTAATAATGAATACGTTAAGTTCAAAAATAATTTTGCCACTAGAGATGAAGCTATTGCATATATGTTTGACTATTTAAATAACAATTACATATATGATAATGAAGTTGAAGAAGAATATGCTCTTGAGGGCGACAAACACAACATTGAATACGTATTAAATAAGAACAACAGATTTAATGTTGAAAGACATTGCTATTAATTGAATAAGTAAAAAAGAGGTTTTAAAACCTCTTTGATTTTTTTGAAAATATCATAGTTTTGTAGGCTTTTTGAGTTTTAAAGCGTGATAGATATCACAATATTTTCAATATTTAGCAATATATTTAATTCTTTATCTTTAAAGTCAAACTTTGGTGTCTTTAAAAATTTTTGAGAAAGCAAAATAATCCTTTTGCCATGAGGAGCGCTGAACTTATTAAAAGGAAAGAACTCTTTTTAATTGGATATTTTGTTTTCATAATTAAAAGATAAATGCAAATACCAAAAAATAAAATATTTATTGTAATAAATTTTGATATTTATAGATAAAAGTAAACAAAAATCTTAAAATTATTTTATGAAAAGATTGGTTTTACTTTGTGGTGTTGCTGGAAGCGGCAAATCTACTTATATAAAATTGAATAATCCTTATAAGGATGCGCATATATTAGAATGTGATGTCTATCGTAAAAGAGTTACTGGTAGCTATAGAATTATGCCAAAGGACGCCTACAAAGAAGTCTATGATGTTGTAATTAGAGATGCTAATAAATTATGTGAAGAAAACGAAAATATTGATGTCATAATTGATTCAACATTTTTAACGAAAGCAAGGAGAAACTACTTTGTTGAAAAGCTTCCTGGATTTGATTCTTATGAACTTATTATTTTGCATACCTCTGATCCAGCAATTAACTTAAAAAAGAACAAATTAAGAGAAGAAGAAAAGTGGGTTCCAGAAAAAACGATTCTCGAAATGCGGCATAGTTATGAAGAACCCGATGAGGAAGAAAAAAAATTTTATAATTTAATCAATATAATTGAAGTTGTCGATTAAAAGTTGATTTATCTCAAAAAATTTAAAAATTAATGCGAATAAAAGAATAAAATTTAATTCGCATTTTTTGTTTGTGATTGTTAAAAAGCCTGCAAATCTTAAATATTTTTACTTTTAAATTAGAAAAATTCAATTTTTAAAAACAAAAATTCTTTGATTTTTGATGTTTATTAATTATTGAACTAATAATAAATTATTATTTAAAATAATTTATAAAGGTAAAATTATGAAAAAAATATTTGATAAAAAAGTAAAAATTTTTGGCTTATTTATTAGTGTATTTTCTTTCTTGGCATCATGTTCTACCTCTAGAAAAGATGAAAACAACGATTCTTCTGAAAGAGAAGAAGCTATCGTTACAAGAATTCTTGAAGAATCTGATCCAATCGCTGAAATTCATGTTGGTCCTTTTGAACCTTTAGATGGCGTAGAAGTAAAAGAAGTCGATAGTAATGCTAAAACTTATGGCTCAAGTACAATTCTTGATATGCCAAGAAACAATCCAATTAATGTCGTTTATGATAATAGCGGAAATCGTACATTACAATCTGTTTCTTGCCTATTAAACAATATTGTTGAAGCAAATAATTATCGCTATGCAATTGTAGTTTCTGTTGATGTATATTTATCACTTTCATTTTATAAACTTGGCGATGATGTTTATGAAATTGGAGCGTTTAATAATTTTGTTATGGCTTCAGTAAAATATTCTGCTAAAGCTGTTTTACAACATAGCAACGATGGAAAATTTAAAAATAATTTTGATACAAGGTTATCTTTAACAACCAAAGCTTTATATTATTCAGCAGACATGATTGATTGGAAAAAATAGTAGAGGTGAACAAATATGAGAAGACAAGGAATTTTAGTTTTAAGTATTTTAATGTCAATTAGCACGCTTTTTAGCTGTTCTACGCATGAAAACAGTTCTAAAAGTTCGATTTTAGAAAACTGTGCAATCCATCACGATGATGAATTTGGTGGAGCTTATATTGATATTTCAATTGATGACTTTAATAAAAAAGGTTTCACGTTTGGAGATAGCGTTTCACTAACTTTTGTAACAGGATTAGAAGTAGTAAAGTATGAAGACCTTGGTTATTTTAGTGGATATTATGTTCCTGCTGGTCAAGAACTATTAGTTGGCTATAAAGGTTATGACTACATAAAATGTTGTGTAAATTATGGTGAAGATATTTACGCAAAGCACCATTTTAGTGACGAAACAACGGTCACAATTACAATAAATGAAGCAGGAAAATATAAAGCAGTAGAAGAAACACTTTCAATTTCTTATAGCGATAAACGTGAAGAATATGATAGCGATGAACAGTTTGCCAATTTTAGAGAAGTTACAGTTGGAAATATCAAACCAGGAAGACTATATCGAGGCGCTTCTCCAATTGACAATTCAAGGAAGAGAGCGAATACTGTCGATAATTTATTAAAGAAGAACAATATAGCTTATAACATCGATTTAGCTGATAAATTGGAAAATATTTACGTCCAAGACAAATATGTTATTGGCGATTATATGAAAGATTTAATTCAAAACAACAAGTCAGTTTTCTTAGGAATGGCTGCCGCTTATAAAGCTGAAGATTTTTCAAATAAAATGAAGAAAATGTTCTTAATGATTTTAAATAATGATGGTCCATTTTATGTCCATTGTTTAGAAGGAAAAGATAGAACTGGTTTTGTTTGTATGGTTATTGAGGCTTTATGTGGAGCAACTTATCAAGATTTAATCGACGATTACTTCATCACTTATAAAAATTATTACGGAATCGAGAAGGGTTCAGAAAAATATAATGTCATCAAAGAAATGCATATCGATGAGATGATTAGATATGTTTTTAGCTTTGATGAAAAGACAAATCTTTTAAGTGCTGGATATTATTCTAAAGCTAGAGCCTACTTAGAAAATATAGGTTTAACAGAATCTCAAATTGATGCAGTACAAGAAAAATTTAGTGCTTAAAATCTATAATTCGATTTTTCAAAACGTGATAGATATCACACTTAAATTCTGATAAATTGTAAAAAAAGTCTCAAAACTTTAATATTTTAATATTAATTTTGTTTTAAAAATTTTTTAAGTTGAAAAGATTTTAGAAAATAAGTTAAATAAAATTATTATGTTAAAAGTAGCAATTGTTGAAGACGATAAAGAGTATTCAACCTTATTAAAAAGGTTTATTGAAAAATTTCAACTTGAAACAAAGCGAACACTTAAAGTTGATTGTTTTAGTAATGGACTAAATTTTGTTAGCGAATACGCAGAAGGTTATAACATCGCAATCTTAGATATTGAAATGCCTATGATGGATGGAATAACTGCAGCTAAAAAAATCAGAGCAGTTGATCAAAATGTAACAATAATTTTTATTACAAACATGGCAAAACTTGCTATTAAAGGTTATGAAATTGATGCTCTTGATTTTATGGTTAAGCCTATTGACTACTTTAATTTTTATTTGAAAATGGAAAAAGCAATCCGTATTCAAGAAAAATATGTTGACGATTTTATGATGATAAACACATACACAGGCAAAGTTAGATTAAAAATTTCTGAAGTTAAATTTGTTGAATCAAATATGCATAATCTCGTCTATCACACAATTAATGGAAATTTTGAATGTAGAAATACACTCAAAAATGTTGAAGAAGAACTTGAAAAGCATTATTTTATTAGAGCAAACAATTCGGCTTTGGTTAATATGGCATTTATTGAAAAAATAGAGGGTGACAATATTATCATTGATAAGCACACCATTGTTATAAGTAGAAGCAAGAAGAAAGAAGTTCTTACCGCTGTTGGTATTTTTTATGGCGGAATAAAATAATATGCTAGCTTTTTATTTACAAATTTTAGCACCTATAGCACTATCATTTATATTTGTTAAAAGAAAAAAATATTTCTGGATATTGATGCCAATATTGCTTGTTTTAACATGTGTTGCGGCATATTTTATTCGTGAAGATTGGTTAAATGATGTCTTCGGCAATTTTGGCTACTTTATTTTTTACATTTTAGGCTATTCTTTTGCCGGTGTATCAGTATTTTTGCTTTTTGATATTTCTGCTTTTCCAAAATTATATTTAGTTACTTTAGCCTTACTTGCTCAAAATTTCTCACATCACTTGTTTAATTTGATAATGAGAATTGTAAATGTCCCATTAACTTCACAATATAACGAAGTATGGTGTTTAGTATTGCTTGGTGCAATTTATGTTTGTTTTTATTCGATTTATTTCTATTTCTTCATTTTGAGATTAAGAAAAAGAGGATATGATTCATTGCCTGGCGCCTTAACTCTTATTACAACTTTGACTTTCTTAGTTGTTATGATCTTTATGGGAGTTTACATAAGACACATCAAAACAGAGATGTTTGATAATCATTTCTTTGGAATATTCTATGAAACTTATTCTGTTTTACTTGACCTTTTAATTATATTCATTTCACTTGGTATCTTTAGTATTGCAAGACTAAAAATCGATAACGATGAGCTAGAATTACGTTTAATGCTAGAAAGAAAATACTATAAAACCGCAAAACGTAATTTAGAGCAAATTAACATTAAATGTCACGATTTAAAACATCAAATTAACGCATTAAAGTCTCTTGAAGATAGCGAAATTAAAACTCAAACAATTAAAGAACTTGAAAAAGAAGTCTCCATTTATGAAAACATCGCTAAGACAGGAAACGAAACAATAGATTGTGTTATCACAGAAAAAGCTCTTTTATGTCACGATGAAGGAATATTACTTACTGTTATGGCTGATGGAACCCAACTTTCATTTTTAAAACACAACGAGATTTATTCTTTACTTGGTAACTTACTTGATAATGCAATTGAAGCGTCTTTAAAAATTGAAGACGAAGAAAAGAGAATTATCTCTCTTAAAATTTTTAAAAAGAATAATATTAAAACAATTTCAGTTATTAACTATTACGATAAAGAAGTTGATTGGTTATCAAACGGACTTCCTAAAACCTCAAAGAAGGGTAGAGGACACGGATTTGGAACAAAATCAGTTAAATATATCGTTGAAAAACACGACGGAGTTTTAAGTTACGACTATTCAAACAACCTTTTTTCAGTAAATATCGTTTTCTTGAATAAATAATAATTACCAAATTTGTCAAAAAATCGACCAAATTTTCCAAAACTTGACAGGTAATGCACTAATTTCTGCAAGTCTTTCCAAAAACGAAAATTTGGCTTATTTTAATTTAAAATTAAAAATGTAAAAAATTTATGAAACACGTTTTATCAAAATTATTTGTTTTTCTACCTTTGCTTTTGAGCACTTCATGTTCATTTTTTTCACCAAATAATAGCGACGAATATGATCCTGCAAAGTGCGAGCAAAAAACAACCGCTTTAACAAACAAGAAAATTTATTGGTTAGGAAGCAGCGTTACTTTAGGCATGGAAAGCAAGAATACTGCTCTTGCTGAATATATTGATGCAAGAAATGGTTCCGTTTCCGTTAAAGAAGCTGTAAGCGGAACAACTTTAAGATGCAAAGATTGCAAAGAAAGTTATGTTTCTAGAATGAAAGACGGTAATAAGTTCAAAAAAGATGAAAAAATCGATTTCTTTATTTGCCAACTTTCAACAAACGATTGTAAAGAAAAATATAATCGTGAATATGGAATTTTAACTGCAGATAATAAGACTAATTTAAGTGATTTTGATACCAACACAACAGTTGGAGCAATGGAATACATAGTTAAATACGTTAGCGATACTTGGAAGTGTCCAGTTTATTTTTATACAAATGCTTATTTTTCAGATAACGGAGAAAAGAGCATTAGCGACACAAAAGGAAGCGACTACAATTCTTTGATTTCAATCGCTAAAAAATTAAGCGAAAAGTGGAACAAAGTTGAAAGCGTAAATGTTGATGTAATCGATTTATTCAATGATGTTGAATTTAATTCGATTACAAAAGAACTTTATTCAAATTACATGTTTGATGCAATCCACCCATTTAGAAAAGGTTATTTAGAATGGTGGACACCAAAAGTAGAAGAATTTCTACTTAACAAATTAGGTTAAAACTTAGAAATAAGTATTAATTATATGCTTCAAAATTAGCTACTTTGAAGCAAATAAGAGTATTAAGATGCGCGATTAATACCCTTGGAAAGGAAGAAAATGAAAAAAATTGGAAGTAACAAAGTTTGGCGTGTATTAGCCTCCTCATTCATTGGACTCTTAGTTGTTAGCGTTAGTGGACAACAAGTTCTCAAACAATGGGGTGGTTATATTAACAAAGAACTCGGAATTACAACTACTAGATTAGTTGAAAGAGGTGACGGAAACGTCGATAGCGTTTATTTTAAATCTGCTTTTGATAATCATAAAGCTGTTATGCAAAATGCAAGAGATGTTGCAAAAGAAGTCCAAGCTCAAGGCACAGTCTTAATGACTAACAAAAATAATGCATTACCTTTAGCTAAAGGAGCAAAAGTAACATTCTTAGGATATTCTTCAGCAGATCCAGCATTTGGTGGAACAGGATCTGGTGGCGTCACAGCAAGCGAAGAAAGAAAAACAGACATTATTAAGGCTTGTACAAACGATAATAAACTCGATTACAATGCTACATTAATGAATTTCTATAAGGATAAAATTGCTGCAAACTATATGGCAAGTAAAGGCGCTTTAACAAGAAAAGGTGGAGCTAAAACATATGGTGGCAATTTCCAAATTCCTGAAATTAATCCAAGTGAATTCTCAGCCGATGTAACAACATCATTTGATACATATAAAGATGCAGGTATCTTTGTTTTATCAAGAGTTGGTGGTGAAGGCAGCGATTTAATTAAGAATTCAGCAGAAAAAGGCGGCCCAAAATATCTTGAACTTGATGATAATGAAAAAGCAGTTTTAACAGCTCTTAAAAATGGCCCATTCTCAAAGAGAATCGTTCTTGTTAATACATTTAATACACCAGAATTAGATTGGTTAGATGAATATAATATCGATGCATGCTTATATATTGGTGGTACAGGTGAAGTTGGTTTAGATGCTGTTACTGATATCTTAGTTGGTAAAACAAACCCATCAGGTAGATTAGCAGATACCTATGCAACAGATTCATTCTCATCTCCAGCAATGCAAAACTTCGGAGATTACGCCTTTAAAAATGGTGACGATATTAAAAACAACGACTCTAAAAAATATTTAGTTTATAAAGAAGGAATTTACGTCGGTTATCGTTATTATGAAACACGTTATGAAGACCAAGTAATGAATAGATTCAAAGCTAACTCTTCAAAAGGTGCTTATGCAGGAACAAATTGGGATTATAGTAAAGAAGTCGTTTTCCCATTTGGTCATGGTTTAAGCTACACAACATTTGAACAAAAACTTACAAAAGCTAACGTCAATGAAGGCGAAAAAACTGCAGTTTTAGAAGTTAAAGTTACAAATAGTGGTAATGTCGATGGAAGAGACGTTATTCAAATTTATGGACAAGCTCCATATACAGCAGGCGGAGTTGAAAAGAGTGCAGTTGAACTTGTTGGCTTCTTAAAAACTGACGTTATTAAAGCAAAAGAAAGCAAAACATATTCAATTACAGTCGACTTAAATGACTTAGCTTCTTATGATTCTAAGAATCATAGAACATATATTATGGATAAAGGAGATTATTATTTCGCAATCGGTGATAATGCTCACGATGCATTAAATAATATCCTTGCAGCAAAAGGTTATAGTGCTCAAACAGATAAAGCTGGAGACACTTCAAAAGTTCATAAATGGACAAAAGGTAACTTCAATGCAGATGAATATATGCTCTCTGTTACAAATAGAAAAGTAACAAACCAATTTGATGACGTAGATCTTAACCATTTTGATCAAGATAAGATTACATATCTTTCAAGAAGCGATTGGGAAGCAACATGGCCAACTTCATTAGAAGAATATGAAGCTCCAAAAAATATGATTGAAGTAATGGATTCATACTATGATGCACAAAACAACCCAACAGCCTATACAAAAGGTAGCGAAGATCTTGAAGGTATCACATATGGTTCAGATCCAAAATTAAGTCTCATTCAATTAAAAGGTCTTGATAGAGATGATCCTTTATGGGATGAATTAATGGAACAACTTACAGTTGAAGAATTAGCACAATCTTCAAGACAAGGAAGACTTGCTATTCCAAGCATCAACTTACCAGCAACAACAGCAGTTGATGGTCCTGCTGCATGGACAAAATCAACATATAAAGAAAAATATGATGATTATTCAGCAGAAGCAAAGAAAACAACCGAAAACATGGTTCTTTATCCAACTGAGACAGTTATTGCTTCAACTTGGTCAGTTGAACTTGCAGAAGCAGTAGGTAACTCCTTCGGTGAAGAAGGCTTATGGGGAGGCGGTGTTGGCTGGTATGGTCCAGGTGCAAACACACATAGAACTCCATATGCTGGTAGAAACTTCGAATATTTCTCAGAAGATGGATTTATTGCTGGTAAATTAGCAGAAGCAGAATGTCATGGTGCTATGAAGCATGGTGTCATTCCTTACTTAAAGCATTTCTTCTTAAACGATCAAGAAACAAATAGAATTGGTGTTTGTACATTCGCAAACGAACAATCACTTAGAGAAGTTTACTTAAATGCTTATGAATATGCCTTTTCAACAACAGGAAAAGATGATCCAGCATGTACAGGTGTCATGGGTGGATTCAATAGACTTGGTGTTACATGGACAGGTCACTCATCAAATCTTTGGAAGAACGTTATGCAAACCGAATGGGGCTTCACAGGTAACATTACAACTGACTTCGGTCAAAAACCACAAAGCTTAATGGAACCTCAAATTGCTTACGAAGCAGGAACAACAATGTTCTGTACATCCGGAGCTAACTTCGAAAAGATCTTGCTTGAAAGATTACCAAAAGATAGAAAACTCTTTGAACTCGTTAGATCAGCTGTTAAGAATAACCTTTATAACTTCGCTAATAGCTTAGCCATGAACGGTTTAACATCAACAACAGTCGTTGAATATGTTGCTCCATGGTATGAAATCGCATTAAATTCAATCGTTATCGGTAGTAGTGTAATGGTAGCTGGAAGCGCTGCTTTATTAGCTATCAATGCATTTGTAGCAAGAAAGGTAGACTAATATGGTTAAAAAATTATTAGAAAGAAAAGCATCCGGCTTCTATGTCGCTGCAGCAACTCTTGTTTTAGCTTTAGCTTTCATTCTCGTTTATGGAATTAGAGGTGGTAACACTTATTCACCAGTATCAGCATTAGCTGTTTGGATGTTCGTAGCAGGAATTATTACAAATTGTTTAATTCTTATTAAGGACTTCAAATTTGGAGCATATATTCCATTTATATTCTACTTTATTGGATTTGGCGTATTGTTCAACAGCGAAATGTTATATATTTCAAACGTCTTCGTTAATGTTGATGGAAACTCATTTGATTTCGTTTATATCTTAATGTTTGTTTTATTGCTTTTAACCTTAATCGGTTCATTTGCAGCAACATTAATGAAACTTGAAAAAGAAGAAAACAAAGAAGCTGAATAAGATCCCTACTCCTTTGTACTAAGCGCGATTTATTCGCGCTTTTTATATTGAAAAATTTTAAATATTAAAATTTTGAATCAATTATTAATTTAGTTATTTTTTATAGCATCTAACAAAAAGCAAAAGCGTGATATCTATCACGCTCTATCTATGAAAAACCCTGCAAAACTTGTATATTTTTCATTTTAAAATCGTTTTTTAAATTTCAAAATTTATAAAAGCAGAAGACGAAAACTGGTAAAATAGCTTAAAAATTAGTAAAAAATTGATGAAAATAAGAGATAACGTTTTTTGATAAATCAATTAATTTGATTTATCTAAGTGAGTTAAAATAGTATAATAAAGCCTATGCAAAGAAAAATTAATTCATTAAGATTAGAAGTTTTAATTGTCACATTAGCTGAGCTCCTTATTGTAGGAGGATTTTTGACTCTTTATTTGCTTAATGTTTGGGATATTAAAACAAATTTACCTGTCGAGGTAATAGGATATGTCACAGCAGGCATCATCATTTTGGATTGCTTCTTTATCTGGAGAATTTTGTTTACAATTTATAGATTGAGACAAAAGAGTGATATTAAAACAAGCGATGTTGTCGGCGGAGATATTCAAGAAGCTTATGTTTTTGGTAAATTAGGATTTGTAGTTGTAGATTCTACAGGTACGGTTTTATGGATAAGTGATCTTTTTACTCAAAGATCTTTAAACATTATTAATGACAACATTTATACTGTTTGCCCAAAACTTAGAGATTTTATTGAAAAAGATGTTGGCGACTCAATCGTTGTTAAGTTACAAGGCTATGACTACAACGTTAAATTTTTAAGAACTGCTGGTCTTTTCATTTTTAAAGATGTTTCTGAGTATGAAACTTTATCAAAATATGCAACCGATCAAGCAACTTGTATCGGTATTATAAGTATTGATAACTACAACGATATTACTTCATCAAATGCCGATTTTAATGATGCAATCAATAATGTTAAGTCGATTATTGTCGAATATTCTAAGAACCATGGATTACTTTTAAGAACCATTAGAAATGATACATATTTTGCAATTTGTAACCACGAATCGTTGATTGGAATTATTAATGATGGTTTTTCAATTTTAGATAGAGTTAGAGAAGCGACTTCAAAAGTTGATACAAAGCCAACCCTTTCAATTGGTTTTGCTTATGACTTCCCAGATGTTAATAAACTTAACGATATGGCATCAAATGCTCTTGAAATTGCTATGAGTAGAGGTGGTGACCAGGCAGTTGTTTCAAAATATGGTAGTGAACTTGAATTCTTTGGCGGAAGAAGTGAAGCAGTTGAAAAACGTAGTAAAGTTAAAGTTAGAGTTTTTGCTAACTCCCTTATTTCTTTAATAAGACGTAGTTCAAACATTATCATTATGGGCCATCTTGAGATGGATATGGATGCTCTTGGAAGTTGTTTAGGTGTTAAAGCGATTTGTGATTATTGTGAAAAGCCTGCTCAAATTGTTTATGATCCAAAACTTACTGAAAGGAAGACAAAATCCGCATTATTATCATCTTTTACAAGAGAAGAACTTGCAAAACTTGTTGTTTCTCCTAAAGATGCACCAGATAAAATTAAACCTCAATCTTTAGTTGTTGTTTGTGACGTATCTCGTCCAAAAATGACTATGTGTAAAAGATTATTAGATATTACAGATAAAGTTGTTGTTATTGATCACCACAGAAGAGCAGAAGATTTTATTGAACACCCAGTTCTTCAAGAAATCGAACCATCTGCTTCAAGTGCATGTGAACTTGTTACTGAATTAATCAAATACAACTCCGAAAACCAAGCTATTCCACTTCAAGAAAAATACGCAACCATCATGTTATCAGGTATTTTCCTTGATACTAGCTTCTATAAATCTAAAACCGTTGGTTTAAGAACATTTGATGCAAGTATGATTTTAAAAGAATATGGTGCAGATAATGGTAAAGCTGATGACTTCTTAAAAGAAGAATATGAAGAATATTCTTTAACTAATAAGATAGTCGAAACAATGAAAACACCTTATTATGGAGTTGTTTATTGTATGGCAGATGAATCTGAAATTTTAGAAATTTCATCTCTTGCTAAAGCAGCAAACGCATGTATGGCACTTAAAGGTGTTAACTGTGCATTTGTTTTTGGAAGAACTAGCGAAGATGAAATTAGGATGAGTTGTAGAAGTGATGGAAGTGTTAACGTTCAAATTCTTGCTGAAAAGATGAATGGCGGGGGACACTTCACAGCTGCTGGAGCTGGCTTTAAAGATACAAATATGAAGAAGGTTGAAACCTTACTTTTAGATGTTCTTGCTAATAGTTTAAGTGATGCAAGAAACGAAAAAACTAAGAAGGAGGGAAATTAATTATGGAAATAATTTTGCTTAAAGATGTTAAAGGAATTGGTAAAAAAGGTGAAAGCAAAAAAGTTTCAGATGGATATGCATCAAATTTTTTGATTCCTAAAGGTCTTGCAGTAAAAAAGACTGCAGAATCCCTTGATAATCTTAAAAAAGAACAAGCTGCTGAAGCTCAAAAACAAGAAGATTTAAAGAATAAAGCACTTGAAAATAAATCTAAACTCGAATCACTTGTTCTTGAATATAAAGCAAAAGCACAAGCAGATCATTCAATGGCTGGTTCTATTTCTACTAAAGAAATTGAAAAAGACTTACTTGCAAAATACGGCATCGAAATTGATAAGAGAAAATTTATTGATAAATTCCCACTTAATCAATTCGGCTACACAAATTTAAAAATTGAACTTTATAAAGGTGTCGTTGCAACAATTAGAATTCATATTACTGAGGACAAATAATTATGCCAAGAAATTATCCATCAGACGCAAACATTGAAAAGAACATTATTGGTGCAGCTTTAATTGATCAACAAACTGCTGCAAATATTCTCACCGAGCTTTCTAGTGACGATTTTTATGCTGATAATTATAAAAATCAACGTATTTTCCAAGCTATGTTAGCTCTTTATGATAAAAACCAATCAATCGATGTTGCAACAGTTTACAATCAACTTTTAATTCAAAAAGATATTGAAATTGTTGGTGGATTAGATTATTTAAATGAAATTCTTAATGATGTCGTCTCTCTTGTTAATGTTGAATACTATATTAAGCAACTTCGTGATTTAACTTTATTAAGAAATTTCCTCAAAGTAATCGATAGAATTAGTGATCAATATCAAACAAAAGAAATTAAAGATATTAATGAATTTGTTGGCAGAGCAGAAAATGAAATCACTAAAATTACAAGCACAAGAAGAGTAGGAGACTTTGTTGCTTCAAAAACCGGAGCTACAATTTATGGTTCAAAAATCATTAAAACAAGAGGTAGTGAAAACACTATTTCTGGTTTATCAACTGGTTTTTCTTCTCTTGATAAGATTTTAAATGGACTTGGACCTGGAGAATTAGTAATTCTTGCTGCACGTCCAGCAGTTGGCAAATCAGCGTTTGCTTTAAATATTGCTGTTAATGCTGCTAAAAAAGCACAAATTCCTGTTGCTGTTTTCTCACTTGAAATGAATGCTGAAATGATTTTTAGAAGATTATTTGCTATGAAAGCAAATGTTGAATATAGCAAAATTCAAAAAGGTTATTTGACTGATTATGAAAGACAAAAAATTCAAGAAGCATCAGTTGAATTAAGCCAAATTCCTCTTTTTGTTGATGATTCAAGCGGTGCATCAATTGACGATATCGTTTTGAAATCTAAAAAACTGAAAGAAACTCAAGGTAATTTAGGTCTCATCGTTGTCGACTATATTGGTTTAATCGACGATGATAAAAACATGTTTAGAGATAATGAACAAGCTAAGATTGCTTTCTATTCAAGAAGACTTAAAAAACTTGCTGGCGAATTAAATTGTCCAATTTTATGTTTAGCTCAACTTAACCGTAATACTGAAACTAGAGAAAATAAAATGCCTCAACTTTCTGATTTAAGAAGCTCTGGTGCTATCGAACAAGACGCTGATAAAGTTTTATTCATGTATAGAGCTGGATATTACAGTGATCAAGGCATCAATTTAGGTAGTAAGAAGAAAAAAGATGGTGAAGGAGAGCAAGAAAACAACGCACCAAAACAAGTTAGTGAAACTGATATTGTTAAGATTTTAGTTGCTAAAAACAGAAATGGAAGTACAAACAATGTTGATTTATCCTTCCACAAGAATTTTGGTAGATTCTCTGTTATAGACAACATACAACAAGCAAGAATGGATAATGCTGCAAAGCAAGCATTAAGTGATATAGATGATTAAATTACATGATATAGCAAGCGGGTCCAAAGGAAACGCTTGTTTAATTTATAATGACAAAACAAATATTTTAATCGATATGGGAATTACAAAAGTTCGTCTTTGTGAAGGACTTTTAGAAATTAATAAAGACATAAATGATATCGATTTTGTTTTGTTTACTCATGATCATGTTGACCACATTGGCGGAGAAAAATTTATTCCACTTGAAAAGAAATATGCTTTAAAAAACACAATAAACCTTCAAAACTCTAATATTTTAGAAAATTATAAGGAATATACATTTGGTGATTTTAAAGTAACTCCTTTAAAAACAAGCCACGACGCTATTAATCCATGTGGATTTATTATTGAAGATAAAGATGAAAAATTAGTCTACATGACTGATACAGGAAAGATTTTAAAGAAAAGTTTAGCTTTGATGTCTAATGCAGACTATTATTTTATTGAATCAAATCATGATTTAGATATGTTAAATAATTCTGGTAGACCAAGAGTATTAATTAATAGAATTGCTGGAGATCATGGTCATTTATCAAATGAAGATAGTGCTTATTATATGACAGGACTTGTTGGTGAAAAAACCAAGAAAATTATCTTAGCCCATTTAAGCGAAGATTGTAACACAGAAGAAATTGCCATAGAAACATATAAAAAAATATTTGATTTAAAAGGTATCAAGCAAAAGATTGAAATTAAATGTGCAAGACAATGGGAGAGCGTAGATTTATGATAAAGATCAATCTTTATTGTGTTGGAACAATTAAAGAAAAATTCACTAAAGATGAAATATCTGAATATTTAAAGCGCCTTTCTAAATATGCAGAAGTAAATATTATTGAAACAAAAGAAGTACCTACTCAAAATAAACAAATCGATGTTGTTTTAGATGAAGAAGGTGAAAATATATTAAAAAGAATTAAAGAGAAAGAAGTGTTATTACTTTCTGATTTACATGGAAAAGAAATGACTTCTGAAGAATTTGCCTCTCTTCTTAAAACGCTTATTGATCAAGGGAAATCACCTATTAATTTTGCAATCGGTGGAACAATGGGTGTTTCTGAAAATTTAAGAAAACGAAGTACATATAAAATTTGCTTATCCAAGCTAACTTTTACTCATCAAATGACTCGAGTTATCTTACTTGAACAAATTTATAGAGCATTTAAAATTATTAACAATGAAAATTATCATCACTAGGAGCTAAATTATGGAAATGAATGAATTTAAAAAATATAAAGAAATTAAAGATGAAGTTTATCCTCATGTAAATAAATATGAACTTGATAGTGGTGAGGTCTTTTTTGTTGAAGGAAATTATTATACTCAGTTAATTTATGTTAAAGATCATTTCTTAGAAAAATTTGACAATATATTAAATAAGATGGAAGAAATAGTTCGTAAAAATAAAAAAGTCATCTTTACAGCAGACTTTGAAAATCCTGTTGTTTATAAAGACGACTATATTTATCAAGAAATTGATGATGTTTTAGCTTCTTTGAAACTATATTTTGATAATAAATCAAATCCTGAGAGTGATTGGAAAGATTAATTATTTTCTTCCAGTATCTGCTGGAGCAGGTCTTAAGTACTTCATTGAGAGGTACATGACTCTGAAGGAATAGACAAGGACAAATGCCATTGAGGCAAATTGAGCCATAATAAATCCGATAATAAGGGCAAGAATTGAAGGTGTGAGTGCTTGAAAAGCTGAAATTTGCCAACCGTGCCAAATTTTGAGTGAACGATTTGGATTGTTTTTACCTCTACACATTAACCAAATGACAAAACCCATTAAAAGAATAATACCAGCGTTAATTCCTGCATAAATTCCCATTGTGACTAAACCTTGTTCGTTTCTTACATCGATATAAACTTTATCAGCATAAGTTTTATAATTTTTAAGAATTGATGTATGGATCGTAAGATTTGATGTTTCTGTTGTTGATAATTCATTACCTAGGACATCTTTAAATGTATAAGTTGAATTTAAATTTTTAAATCCTTCTTTAACATGATTATAATTTCCGCTAATTGAAGAAACACTTTGTTTTCCGCTATAAAGTCTTGAATAAATTTTATCAGAGGAGAAGAAGATGAATGATGAACTACGTACATATTTTTCAGTTTCTAAAGTTTTTCTCTTTTCAGTTGTTGCTTCACCATAATTTGGATTGCCACCTAAAATTGAATTTAAGTAAGTAACATCATCGTGAACCCCATCAGTTACATAAATATCAAGTACATGAAGTTCTTGTCTTACATATGAATAATATGGTTTGACGATAGGAACAGTTGGATCTTTTTCAAGAGTGTAATCTGGATAAGATTCAAATGTACTTTTTGTTACTATTTTCCATCTTGGAATTCAACTTTAAAAGAATCTGCCTCTTGGTAGTATTCATATAATCCATAATAATAAGGATCACTTGTTGCACCAGAAATATATGAACTTCCTTGGACGTTGAATGCATTAACTACAGGGGCAACAAGAGTAATAACTAAAGAAACTAAACCAATTAAAACTGCCCAATACCATTTATGCGAAACGGCATATTTCATATTGGCGTCATTACTCCAAAGCGTTCTTAAGAATTCTTTAATCTTAGGCCATACTGTACTTGGCTTTTTATTCACAATTTTTCCTTTTACCTTTTTTGCCATTTTAAATACCTCAAAAATATCTTTAATAGTTTAAACTATTAAAAATCTATATTCAAATAAAATCCACTTTTCTTTGCTTTTATAAAGCAAAAAGTGAGGCTAATAAATTGAAATTATTTTCCTAAATTTAAAAATTGAATTTCAAAATCGTTTTTTAAAACAAGAATTTTGAATCAAAAACCTTGCAAAACTGAAATATTTTTTAAATTTTATGTAATTAAATTGAAATTATTAATACAAATATTTTTAATGGGTTATAATATTATTGGAGAAAATATGTTTTGTGGAAATTGTGGAAACGAATTGAAAAATGAAGATAAGTTTTGTCCATATTGTGGTAAGCAAAACCCTTTATATGTAGAGACAAACGCTAAAGAAAAGAACAATACAATAAACAAGACTACGGCAATTATTGGTTTAGTATTTTCTTTAATTTTTCCTATTGTTGGACTCATCATTGGAATCATTGGTTGGTCATCTTTTTCAGGAGAAAGCAAAACAATTTCTAAAATCGGAACCATTATTGGAATAGTACTAGCTTCAATAGAAGTGCTTTATTTAATTTTATTCTTAACTGTTATTAAGGGATTTTATTAATCTTATTTAATAAAAGTTTTAATTTTAATTTTATAAAAGACATTTGTATTTTCGTTTGTAACTAATTTTATAATTCAAAAATAAATACTGTTTTCATTTCAAAGAAATGAAATTTTTACATTATCAGAATTTGAAAAGGATTGTAATTTCTTGAACATATAATTTATAATTTAAAATGTTTAGAGCGTTTTTTACCTTGATTTAATATTATTTTTTATAATATTAACGATAGAAAACTAAAAATATCTTTTTCGAGAAAGGTCTTAAATTATGAAAAGAATAACTAGAGACTCTTATTTCGCTTATTTAAGCAAAAATTTTATTAACGAATCAAAAGTCTCACTTATTGATAAAGAAGGTGAGTTAAACCAAGTTCAAGCTTTTAAAGTATATACTGGTATAATTAACGAACTTGCTTCTTTTGGAATCAAGAAAAACAACGTTTGTTTGCTTTCTGCCTCTTCAAAAAAGGAAACCGTTCTTTTAATTGCTGCAATCATTTCACTTGGTGCAATAGTATTCTTAAAAGACCCAAAAATTGAAGATAAGAAATTTTGTGAAGATTTAGATGTATCAGTAAAAACAAAAGCTTCTGTTTTTTATGATGGTGGATGGGTTGTTAAAGGAAAAAGAAAACAAACCAAGTTAACTTTAACAGAACAAGATTTAAAAGTTAAAGTTCATATGAGAAATAGAAAAGATAAAGCTTCGATTTATTTCCCTACATCAGGATCTTCAGGTAAAAACAAGATTGTCTGTTTAAGTGAATATGCTTTTTTGAATCATGTTTTAAGACAACATCATTGCGCAGGAAAGATGCCAGCAGTTGGTTATTTGTGTTTACCTCTTTACCATATTTTTGGCTTAGAGATGTTATCAATTTATTTTACAAGTCAATCTGCAGTTTATGTTTCCGATTCAAGAAATCCAGAACTAGCCTTAGATACAATTGAAAAATACCATTGTACATCAATACCAAATGTCCCAACATTTTATTTTATGCTGATGGATATCCAAAAGAAGAATCCTAGAAATGTTTCTTCTCTTAAATATGGCGTTATAGCCGGAGGAGCGTATTCAGCTGAACAATTTAGAAGTATTGAAAAATTCTTTAATATGAGACTTGTTTCTACTTATGGACTTTCAGAAGGATGTACGACCTTAACTGACACTATTTCAATAAAAAATAGTAAATTAAGAAGTTCAGGAGTAGGTAAACCATTCCCTGGAATAAATGTTATCTTTAAAGATAACAACAATAAAAAACACGATAGTAGTGGTGAAATTTGCTTTAAAGGTTATAATCTCATGTTAGGTTATTTAAGAAAAGAAGGCTATTATTTACCTCTTGATGATGAAGGATATTTTCATACTGGAGATATTGGCCAAGTTGATGAATATGGTATTTGGCACATAATTGGAAGAAAAAAAGATATCATCATTAGAGGAGGAGAAAATTTATCTCCAAGTTTAATTAGCCAAAAAATTTGTACTATTGATGGGGTAAAAGATGTTGTTGTCATTGGGCTTAAAGATGAAAAATATGGAGAAATTGTTGCTGCATATGTAGCTAGCGACTCTTATAGTGATCAAGATTTATTAAAAGAAAAAATGAAAAATGTTCTAACAAAACATGAATTACCATCAAAAATAATTATTGCAGACTCAATTCCTCTTAATGAAGCAGGAAAACCAGATAAAAAATTGATAAGGAGTCTTTTAAAAAATGCATAAAGAGCATTTTAAAAAATACATACTATTATTTGCTTTTTCTTTTTTACTCTCATCTTGTAATCAAGAGATAATTCCTTACGATGACAAAGATGATGAAGTCACAGTTATAGTCGTTGAAAACGAACACTGTGAACTTTTAAGTAACGATAAAAGCACCTCTAATTTATCTGTTGCAACCTTTAAAAAAGGTGAAAACGTAACTTTTAGTATTAGAGCTGAAGAAAACTATAAATTAGCAAGTATAAATTATGAAAATTCTTCAATTTATAAGCAAAGCGAAGAAAGTAATATTTATTTTTTCGAATTATATGAAGTTAAAAATTCTTTTAGATGTAATTTAAATCTCCAATATGTAAATCCAGATTCTATAGTCTGGCAAGAACATACTATTACCTATAATCCAAACGGAGGAGAATTAACTAAAACAACTAATAAAGGAACATATAATGTTGCTCATCATCCTAGACCAAACGTTAGCATTGGAACAAACATTATGAAGCGTGCTGGTTACAATTTAATTGGATGGAACTCAAAAGCTGATTTAAGCGGTACACATGTTGGCTTAGGAAGTCGATATATTGATGAAATTAATATGGATTTTACACTATATGCTGAATGGTCAAAATATACAGAACCATCGCACTTTTCTATTGAAAAAATTAGTGAAACAACCGTAGGAATTAAAGAATATTTAAATGATGAAGAAGAAGTTTCTATTCCTCAAATTATTGATGGGAAAAACGTCATAAAAATATCTACAGGTGCTTTTAAAAATAAAACTGCAAAGAAAATTATTTTTCCTAAAACAATTGAAACAGTTGAAGAATCTGCTTTTGAAAATTGTGTTTTTAAAGAAATTTATCTTTATGACAATATTGTTAATATTGGAGACTCTTCTTTTAAAAATAATGAAAATTTTGCAACAGTTCATATAAACGCAATTGAAAAACCAAGATTTGCTAGAGCATATAAACACGCTCCTTATGCAGATAAAATCGATTTACTTTACATGAATCGAAATAAGAAAAAGATAATTATTCAAGGCGGAAGTGGAGCTTATTACAATCTTGATGCATGTTATTTAAAAGAAAAATATCCTGATTATGAACCAATTAATGTAGCTATTAATGGTTGGTTTAATGGTGTCATGCAATTTGAAATTGTAAATAAATTTTTAAATAAAGATGACGTATTTTTACATTGCGTTGAAAGTTGTGGTGATTATCAACTTATGAAAAAGATTGATATGGGAGAATACGATGAAATTCAAGGCAATGATTATAGATATTTTTCATGTCTAGAATTAAATTATGATCTTATAAGTTATGCAGATATAAGAAAAGTATCGAGTTTTTTTGACACTTTTAAGATGTTTAATGATGGGAGAGAATCTTTACCAGCAACAAGCTATAAAGATTTTACTAGATATGCTGATAATAGAGGTGATTTTAGTAAGGATGAAAAGCTTAGACAAAAACTTACTCCTCATGAAAATGGAGCAATATCAAATGAAGGTAAAATCGATTTAGAGTGTTATAGCGCATTAAGTTTATCAAAATTATCTACTTATTATGAAAACATGGTTAATTTAGGAATTAAAGTTTTCTTCCTTTATTGTCCGCTAAATAGAAATTCACTTACAGAAGAAGAACTTAATGAAGAACATATAAATGCTTTTACAAGTGGATTAGTAAATGGTTTATCAACATATGCTAATTTTTTATATGACTTTAATGAAATTTTATATGATGTAACTTATTTTTCAGATTCTGATTGGCATTTGGATTATGGAAGTGCACTTAAATATAGCGAAATGGTTTGGAGTAAATTAAAAGAAAATGGCGTTTAATATTGAATCCATAGTTATATTTTTTAATCCTTGGTGCATTTCGCTATTTGCATCGGCTTTAGTGTTTTTACTTTTAGATATTTTCATTAAAAAGATTAAATATATTTTTAAAATTGGATTTGCTATTACATTTATTCCATTAATTATTTTAGAACTTTTATTTGGAGCTGAATTAATAGAGGTCTTAATCATTGTTTTATTCTTTTTAATAATTCTTTTATATACATTTTATCCAATAAAAAAGAGGAATAAGTCATGACGTTTAATTCGCTTCAATTCCTCATATTTTTACCTATTGTAATTATTCTTTATTACATTGTTCCACATAAATTTAGATGGATCATTTTACTTGTTGCATCTTATTATGCTTATATGTCATGGAACCCATGGCTTATATTGTTAATTTTAGCGACAACCATCGTAAGTTATTTATCAGGAATATTTATGCCTAAAATTAAGAATAAAGCTGGTAAAAAAGCTTTATTATGGGTGACGCTTATAGTGTGTTTAGGCATATTAATATTCTTTAAATATTTTAATTTCTTACTTGGTTCAGTTATAAGTTTCCTTAATCTATTTAGCTTAAATATTAATAGTATTGTTCTAGATATTATTTTACCTGTTGGTATATCTTTTTATACTTTCCAAACTTTATCTTACGTCATTGATGTTTATAGAGAAAAATTTGAACCAGAAAAACATTTTGGTTATTTTGCACTCTATGTTTCATTTTTCCCACAACTTGTTGCAGGCCCAATTGAAAGACCAGATAAACTTATTCCTCAATTAAAAGAAAATCATAAACTTGATCCAAACAATTTACTTGCTGGACTCCAACTCCTCTTAATTGGATTCTTTAGAAAATGTGTTGTAGCAGATTTTGTTGGAATCTTTGTAAATAATGTATTTGGTGATATTGCTTCAGCAAATTCGTTTGCAATTTTAGTAGCTGGTGCATTATTTATGGTCCAACTTTATTGCGACTTTGCTGGTTATTCAGAAATAGCAGCAGGGGCATCAAAGATGATGGGTATCGAACTTTCTAAGAATTTTGATAAGCCATTTACTGCAACAACAGTCCAAATTTTAATGAGAAGATGGCACATGACTTTAACAAGTTGGTTTACAGATTATGTTTATATACCTCTTGGTGGAAATAGGAAAGGTAAACCAAGACAAATTTTAAATATTTTTATTGTTTATGCACTTTGTGGATTGTGGCATGGAGCAAATTGGACTTACGTGCTTTGGGGAGTTTATATGTGGCTATTCATGTTTATTGAGTCATTAATTAAAAAACCAGTTCGTAATTTCTGCGCAAAGAAAAATATTAATCTAGGGGTTTTACCAATTGTAATTATAAGAAGATGCTTTGTATTTTTAATTGCAGTATTTTCAACGTTTTTCTTTAGAGCAACATCCCTTTCTCATATTGGCGCAATTTATCATCAAATCTTCACAACAATGGGAATTTCGTGGGACTATTTTGTTGAATCATTCTCATGCTTACAAATTGATGTTTTAAGCGTGGTTGTCATACTTTTAAGCTTGATTGTAATGTGTAGACTTTATGATTTTGGCTATGATAGAAGTTTTGTTACGGTTACTCAAGATAATCGAGCATTATTTTATAGAACAAGTATTATTGTCGTTTCACTTATTGCAATTGCAATAGGCTGGTTCATGTTAATTTCTTTAGAAGGATCAAGTGAATTCGTTTACTTCCAATTTTAGTTATGAAAAAGAGTAGTTTATTTTATTTAATTGTTAGTTTACTTTTAGTCTTATCAATTCCTATAAGCATTCTTTCTTTTGGTTTTGGAATCCCTTCACAATTTGATGAAACATATTATGGTGAACTTCCTTATATGTTTAATAGATTAAAAGAAAATAAAAATGAAAAAATTATTGTTTTAGGAAACAGTGCAGTTGCTTTTGGAACTCGAACTGATTTAATGGAGCAAGAATTAAATAAAGATGTAATTTTATTTGGACTATATGCAGCAATTGGTACAAAAACAATGATGGATTTATCAAAAGTTAATATTTCAAAAGGTGATATTATTGTTTTTGCTCCTGAAATTTCTTCTCAAGGATTATCACTATATTTTTCAGCAAGAAATACTTGGAGAGCAATTGATGGTCATTATGATATGCTTAACTACATATCAAATGAAAATAAGCAGGTAATGACCGGGAATTTTGCTAATTTTACAGCTGAAAAATTTAACTATTTTGTTAATGGTGGAAAACCTGAGGTTGATGGAGTTTATCAACAAGATTCATTTGAACTTGATGGACAAGAAGCTGGCTATATGACCTATGATAGACCTTATAACATCATGTTAGATGGAACAAATGAAGAAAAAATTAATTTTGATGAAATTGAAGTAAAAGATGAATTTATAGATTATTTAAATGATTATGCAAATTATGTTAGAAGTAAGGGTGCAGATATTTATTTTGATTTCACACCATTAAATAAATTAATTTTTAAAGATGCGACAGTAGAAGATGCTCAAGCTTTTGTTAATAAACTTAAAGAAAAACTCAATATCAGATTCATTGGTGACATTTCAAAATATATGCTTGATTATCGTTGGTTTTATGATAATAACGTCCACATGAATTCAAGTGGAATGTATGTTTATACTCGTCAACTTGTTGAAGATTTAAAAGTTGCATTTAAAGATTCTTCCCCAACAAACATTACTATTCCTCAAATTCCTGATATTCCTTTACCAGTTTATGAAGATGGCGACAATACTTATGAAGATTGCTTTACTTATCAAACAATTAGAAGAGGATGCAAGATAACTGGATTAACTAAAAAAGGAAAAGAACAAGATTTTATTATTCTTCCTTCAATGCATGATGAACTACCTGTTTTAGCTTTTGATGCAACAACTTTCCAAGACAATAAAGAGATTAGAGAAATAGTAGTACCTAAAAACATTAGAGCTTTAATGGATAATTCATTTAATGGATGTACAAGATTAAATCGATTAATTTTACGTCACACAAATCCAAATTATGTTAATGTTGGGACGGCTTTACTTGCTGGAGCAGACTCTTGCTATATCTATGTTATGGATGAATATTATGATAATTTTGCTAATCATTATAATTGGAGCTACTATAAAGATAGATTAACTAAATACGTAAAATGTTAGAAAATAAGCAATATAAAAACACAATCATTACGATTGTGTTTTTTATGATAACTATCGATTAATTTGTGTAATTATCGAAGTAACCTTGAATTAAGATAATTGGAGTACCTTTATCTCCAGAGCCACTTGTTAAATCACAAAGTGAACCGATTAAATCTGTTAATTGACGAGGAGTAGTTCCTTGTGAAGCCATGTTTCCAACAAGATTTGCATCTTTTGTTTTAATTGAAGCTTTAATAGCTTCTTTTAATTCTTCACCATTAAGATTTTTAAAATCATTATCAGCTAAATATTTAAGTTTTAATTCGTTAGGCGTTCCAACTAATCCTTTTGTAAAGAAAGGTGAAACAACAGGGTCAGCAAGTTCCCAGATTTTTCCTTGTGGATCTTTAAAAGCACCATCTCCATATACCATTACTTCAACGTGTTTTCCGGTTTTTTCTAAAATTGAAGCTTGGATGTTTTCAACTAATGATTGAGCATCTCTTGGGAAGAGTTTTACTTTATCTTCGGTTGATTTATTTGAACCAAGTAAACCATATTTTTCATTGTATCCGGAACCATCAACAGAAGAAGTGAGGACATCATCCATTCCTAAAACAACTTCAGCACCATTTGCTTTTAATATACGTTTTGTTCTAGCGCGAGTATGGATATCACAGGTTAAAATGTGCTTTGTATAATTTAAGATAGCTCTGCAATTATTTGCGAATATAATCTCACATTTTGCACCTTCGTTTTCAATTAATTCTTTGTAGTAGGTGATGTAATCAACGCCTGTAAATTCGTGAACTTTATAACCAAATAATTCTCTATATTTTTCTAAACTTAAAACATCGCTATAAGGATTAATGCCTTTTTCATCTAAATCATCGTAAGTTAAAAGAGCGTTTCCAACTTCATCACTAGGATATGAAAGCATTAAATAGATTTTTTTAGCAGCTCTAGCAAATCCTTTAAGTAAAATTGAAAATCTATTACGTGAAAGAATTGGGAAAATAACAGCAAATTCATCACTTTGCATTTTGCTTTTAACATCTTTAGCAATTGCGTTAACGGTCGCATAATTTCCTTGTGCACGGGCAACTATTGACTCAGTTAAAGCGATGACATCTTTATCGCGTAATTCAAAGTTATGTGCTTTAGCAGCATTCAAAACAGCATTAACAGCAATTTCACTTAAATCATCACCTTCTCTAATAATAGGAGCTCTGATTCCGCGTGAAACTGTTCCAACTAATCTTTCCATATTTATATAAACCTCATCTAATTAATGTAAGATTTATTTCTTACTTGAAAATTTTATCACTATATTCGATTTTTCGATATTAATCTTTTATTAAAGTTTAGGAAAAATTAAAAACTAAAATTTGATTTTGATTTTTGAGTTTTTAAAAAGCAAAAGATGATAACTATCACGAATTTTTAATCTACGAAAAACGTAAAAATTAATGCGATTTTTGAAAATCGATTATGAAAATCGTTTTTTAAAAACAGATTTTGAAATTAGAATTTTAAAATTGAATAAAACTTACTGATTTTTTCTTTCAAAAAACAAATTTCGATATAAGTTAATTTTACTTATGCGATTTTTCGATCCCGAAATAAGGAATAAAAATATTGTTACAATATTGTGGATTATTTGGTAAAGAGACATCTTTAAATAGCAAAAAAACAAAACCAAATTTTTTTATTTTTTGGTATAAAATTTTGAGGCAATTTTGATCTTAAAATTTGCACCAAAAATTAATGAAAAATTGAGGATAAAATCATGCCTAAAGAAGAGTTACAAAAAGAGATAAAAAAAACGCTTAAAAGTTAGCATTATCTAATTAATAAATTATGCACGTATACGCGTGCGCGAGGCGTTTTATTAGAGATTTGCAAGGTTTTTTGACATTGACAAAAACTTTTAGCACTCTTAGACAAAATATTGAAAAGTGCCAAATTTTAGTTTCAAAAATTGATTTTTTTAGACAAAAATAGGGGTAAAAAAACATTATTAAAAAAAGTTAAAAATTTTAGTGTTTTTTTCTTTGCAAAATTTTTAAAATGTGAGAGACTTGTAATACTCACTACGGGAGATAATATGAAAATTTGTGGATTGCAGAAACTAACTCTTTTAGATTACCCCGGCCATCTAGCGTGTACGGTATTCTTAGGAGGATGCAACTTCAATTGTCCTTATTGTTACAACACTTCACTTATCAAACTCGACAAAGCTCAAGAGGTATACAGTGAAGAAGAATTGCTATCCTTTCTTGACTCTAGAAAAGGTAAGTTGAGTGGTGTAGCAATTACCGGTGGGGAACCATTAATTAACAAAGACATTAAGGACCTGATTCTTAAGATTAGAGAAAAGGGTTTCAAGGTAAAATTAGACACAAACGGATCCTTCCCAGATGTACTAGAAAACCTCATCGACGAAGGGCTCGTGGATTACGTTGCAATGGACGTAAAAAATACTTACGAAAAGTATGGCTTTACAATCGGTGCAAATGTTAATACCGAAAAAATCAAAAGAAGCATTGAAATTTTGCTTCAAAACAAGGTAGATTACGAATTCAGAACTACTATTATTAAAGAATTTCATGAGATAGATGACTTCGAAGAAATAGGAAAGATGATTTGCGGCGCTAAACACTATTTCTTACAGAGTTTTCTTGACAAAGATAATGTGAGAGGCAACTTTCACGCAATGAGTAGAGATGAATTAGAGGAGTGCCTTAAAAAAGCACGTATACATGTTCCAACAACAGAAATTAGGGGTGTAGACTAAGGAGGAGAATTATGTACAGAGTCGTAAAAAGAGATGGAACCATTAAAGATTTTGATATCAACAAAATCATCAACGCAATTTCAAGAGCATTTGTTGCAGTTAACAAGGATTCAAATCCTTCAATCATAGATTTTCTTGCTTTGAAAGTAACAGCTCACTTTCAAAACAAGATTAATGAAGGTACGATAACAGTCGAAAATATTCAAGATAGTGTTGAAACAGTTTTAATTCAAGCTGGCTATGACGATGTTGCAAAAGCTTACATTCTTTATAGAAGACAACACGAAAACGTTAGAAGAGCTAAGAACACATTCTTAGATTATAAAGCTCTCGTTAACAACTATTTAAAAGTCAATGACTGGAGAGTTAAAGAAAATTCAACTGTTACTTATTCAGTTGGTGGTTTAATTCTTTCAAACAGTGGTGCAATCACAGCAAATTATTGGTTAAGTGAAGTTTATGATGATGAAATCGCAAACGCACATAGAAACGGCGATATTCATATTCATGACTTAGCAATGTTAACAGGATACTGTGCTGGATGGTCATTAAAACAACTTATCCAAGAAGGTTTAGGGGGCGTTCCTGGAAAGATCACAAGTTCGCCAGCAAAACATTTATCAACACTTTGTAACCAAATGGTTAACTTCCTTGGTATCATGCAAAATGAATGGGCAGGAGCACAAGCTTTCTCATCATTTGATACTTACTTAGCACCATTTGTTAAAGTTGATCACTTATCATATAAACAAGTTAAACAATGTGTCCAATCCTTCATTTATGGTGTTAACACACCATCAAGATGGGGTACACAAGCACCATTTACAAATGTCACACTTGACTGGGTCGTTCCAAACGATTTAGCAGAATTAAATGCTATCGTTGGTGGCGAACAAATGGATTTCAAATACAAAGATTGTAAAAAAGAAATGGATATGGTCAACAAAGCATTCATCGAAACAATGATTGAAGGTGATGCTAATGGAAGAGGATTCCAATATCCAATCCCAACATATTCAATTACACGTGATTTTGACTGGTCAGATACAGAAAATAATAGATTATTATTCGAAATGACAGCAAAATATGGAACTCCATATTTCTCAAATTACATTAACAGTGATATGGAGCCAAGTGACGTCAGAAGTATGTGCTGCCGTTTAAGACTTGACTTAAGAGAATTAAGAAAGAAATCAGGTGGTTTCTTCGGTAGTGGTGAATCAACTGGATCAGTTGGTGTTGTTACAATCAATATGCCACGTATTGCTTATCTTGCAAGTGATGAAATCGATTTCTTCAATAGACTCGATAAAATCATGGATATCTCAGCACGTTCATTAAAAGTAAAACGTGAAGTTATTACTCAATTGCTTGAAAATGGATTATATCCATACACAAAGAGATATTTAGGAACATTCAATAACCATTTCTCAACAATCGGTCTTGTTGGTATGAACGAAGTCGGATTAAATGCAAAATGGTTAAGAATGGATATGACTCATAAAGAAACTCAAGAATTCACAAAGAAAGTCTTGAATCATATGAGAGAAAGATTATCCGATTATCAAGAAAAATATGGTGATCTCTACAACTTAGAAGCTACACCAGCTGAATCAACAGCATACCGTTTAGCAAAACACGATAAAAAACGTTATCCAGACATCATCACAGCTGCTAAAGAAGGTGAAACACCTTACTATACCAATTCTTCACATTTACCAGTTTGGTTTACAGATGATATCTTCGCAGCTCTTGATATTCAAGACGAATTGCAAACGCTTTACACATCAGGTACAGTTTTCCATGCATTCCTTGGAGAAAAATTACCAGATTGGAAAGCAGCTGCAAATTTAGTCAGAACAATCGCAGAAAATTACCGTTTACCATATTACACAATCTCACCAACTTATTCAGTTTGTGCTGAACACGGTTACATTAAAGGTGAACACTTCACATGTCCAACATGTGGTAGAAAAGCAGAAGTCTATTCACGTATTACAGGTTACTATAGACCAATTCAAAACTGGAATGATGGTAAAGCTCAAGAATACAAAGATAGAAGAGAATATGATGCAATCGATTCAATGGTCAAATTCGAAGTCAAAAAAGATGCTGAACTTATTGAAGATGAACCAGAAAACTTTGCAACTCCATTAAATGATGGAACATACCTCTTTGCTACAACAACATGTCCAAATTGCAGAATGGCAAAAACATTCTTATCACAAGCCCACATTGAATTTAGTGAAATCATTGCTAATGACAATGTCGATTTAACAAAACAACTTGGTGTCACAGTTGCTCCAACATTAATCGTTGTTAAAGATGGTGCACTTGTAACAAAAGTAGAAAACGTTTCAAACATTAGAGCATTTATTGACCATTCAAAAGCAAGAGCATAAGCATTATGGTTTATGATATTGTAATCGTTGGTAGTGGTCCAGCTGGACTCACTGCTGCAATCTATGCAAGACGCGCAAAAAAGAGCGTACTAGTCATAGAAAAGAGTCA
>Ga0247608_10000739_pt1 | contig 50384 bp, 52 predicted proteins | sample 176DNAGHGlowgp2_FD_193490 | JGI IMG/M metagenome (GOLD analysis project Ga0247608, IMG submission 193490) | Sheep rumen microbial communities from Palmerston North, Manawatu-Wanganui, New Zealand - 1766 DNA GHGlow gp2 | ecosystem: Host-associated > Mammals > Digestive system > Stomach > Rumen ...
TTATATGAAAAAAGAAATATATTTAACAGAAGAAGGTCTAATGGAATTAAAGAAAGAATTAGATTACTTAAAATTAGAAAAAAGACCTGAAGTTATTTCAGCTCTTAAAGATGCTAGAGCACAAGGTGATTTAAGCGAGAATGCTGAATATGATGCTGCTAGAACTGAACAAGCAGAAGTAGAAGGTAAAATTAAAGAATTAGAAGCAATGATAGAAAATGCTGTAGTTATTACTGAAGTTAATAATGATACAGTTTCACTTGGAAATAAAGTAAAAATTAAATATGTAGAAGATAATGATACTGATGTTTATTCTATAGTTGGAAGTAAGGAAGCAGATCCATTTTCTAATAAGATTTCTAATGAATCTCCAATTGCAGTAGCAATCCTTGGAAAAAAACAAGGTGATGTAGTTGCAGTTGATAGTCCAAATGGTAAATATCACGTAGAAATACTTGAAATTTCTTAAGCACATTGTGCTTTTTCTTTGTGTTTTTTAAAATTTATGATATAATAACGTTGTTATTTTGAGGGAGGATATTATGGCAAACAAAAGTGAAAAGAAAATAAGTGTTAAAATTGAAGGTAAAGAATGGGAAACTGCTATTGATGAAGCATTTCAAAAAGCAAATAAGAAAGCAAAAATAGATGGTTTTAGACCAGGACATGCTCCAAAAGAAGTATTTATAAAAAGATATGGTATTGAATCATTATTTATGGATGCTGCTGAAAACTGTATGCATGAAGCATATCACAAAATGATGGATGATAATAAAGATTTAGAAATAGTAGCGCAACCTGTTGTTGATTTAAAAAATGTTTCTAAAGAATGTGTAGAATTTGAGTTTACTCTAACTTTAAAACCATCAGTAAAATTAGGAGAATATAAAAATTTAAATGTAAAAAAAGAAAGTACAAAAGTAACTAAAGAAGAAATAGAAAAAGCAATCAAAGAAATGCAAAATAGATTTGCTGAAAATGTTGTTAAAGAAGGAATTGTAGAAAACGGAGATATTGCAATAATTGACTTTGAAGGATTTAAAGATGGTGTTGCATTTGATGGCGGTAAAGGTGAAAACTATTCTTTAACAATTGGTTCAAATACATTTATTCCAGGATTTGAAGAACAATTAATTGGAATGAAAAAAGATGAAGAAAAAGATATTAAAGTTACTTTCCCAGAAAACTATCATAGTGAAGATTTAAAGGGAAAAGATGCTACATTTAAAGTTAAAGTAAATGAAATTAAACAAGTAGTAATTCCTGAAATTAATGAAGATTTCTTTGCAGATCTTGCAATGGAAGGAATTAATTCAAAAGAAGAATTAGAAAATCAAGTAAAAGAAAATATCAAAGCTGAAAAAGAAAGAAATGCTGAGAATAAATATATTGATGATTTACTTGATAAAGCAATTAAAAATATGGAAGTTGAATTACCTGATGCAATGATAGATGAAGAATTACATAGAATGATTCATCAATACGAAGATAATTTAAAAATGCAAGGTATTACTTTAGAACAATTCTATCAATTTACAAATTCAAGCGAAGATGCTTTAAAAGAACAAATGAAAACTGAAGCTATAACTCGTATTAAATCAAGATTATTACTTGAAGAAATTGTTAAAAAAGAAAATATTAAAATAACTAAGGAAGATGCTTTAAAAGAAGCAGAAGATTTAGCTAATAAATATCAAATGAAAAAAGATGAATTCTTAAAAGCATTTGGTGGAATTGAAATGGTTGAATATGATATGCAAATGAGAAAGGCTATCGAAGTATTAAAAGAAAATAAATAAACAAGCAAATGCTTGTTTATTTTTTGCACATATCATCCATTGATTTATTAAATTTTATACAAAATTTATATAATGTTTTAGTAGATATTCCATACCCATTTTCCATTCTAGCAACACATGCTTGTGTAATACCTAGTAATTTTGAAATACTTTCTTGAGTTAGATTATTTTCTTTTCTAACCATTCTAATATTTTCTCCAACTGTTTTAGGGTTGTATTTCTTTATAGTTGTTTCTTTTTTATTAGAAATACTAAGTATGTAATCAATTGATATATTAAAGAAGTTTGAAAAATGTATTAATTTTTCTAATGGTATAATATTGGTGCCTAATTCCCATAATGAGTATGCAGAACGTTTTATGCCTAAATTATTAGCCATTTCAACTTGTGTTAAATCATTATCTTCTCTTATATCTTTAATCCTTTTAAAATTAATCATATAACCACCTATAATTAATTTTCTCATTGTTAATAAAATTATTAACTATTTGCTATTATTAATTATATAAAGTGCTATTTTATGTTATAATTTAGTAGGTGATAATATTGAAAAATGAAATTATAGATAGAATATATAAATTAAATGATTCATATTTAAAAAAAGATACTTATCTAAACATAAAAATAATACATCTTAAAATAGAGTATTATGAGTTTAAAATAGGTGAGTTATATAAAATAAAACCATATAAATTTCAAAGAAAAAAATTAAGTAAATACAATGAAGATTTAAAAGAATATTTAAGTATTTTAAATAAATTATATAATGAACTTTCAATTGAATTAGAAAAAATTAGCAATTGATAAGAACAATTGTTTGTGTTATAATTAAACAGGTGGTCATATGAATAGAATATATGCATGTATTGATTTAAAAAGTTTTTATGCATCAGTTGAATGTGTTGAAAGAAATTTAGATCCACTTGATACAAATTTAGTAGTAGCTGATAGTAGTAGAACTGAAAAAACAATATGTTTAGCTGTATCACCATCATTAAAACAATATGGCATTAAAGGACGTGCTAGACTATTTGAAGTTGTTAGCAAAGTTAAAGAATTAAATAGAAATAGACATGGTAAATCAAAATCATTTTCAGATAAAGAACTTAAGAATAATAGTAATTTAAAACTTGATTATATTATTGCTAAACCTAGAATGTCACTTTATATAAAATATAGTACAAAAATTTATAATGTGTATTTAAAGTATTTATCTAGTGAAGATATACATGTATATTCTATTGATGAAATATTTTGTGATATAACAGATTATTTAAAATATTATAATTGTACTCCAAAAGAATTAATTACTAGAATTTTAAAAGATGTGTATGTTACTACAGGTATCACTGCAACTAGTGGAATAGGAACAAATTTATATTTAGCAAAAGTAGCAATGGATATAGTAGCAAAACATGAGAGTGCTGATGTTAACGGAGTAAGAATTGCTTATTTAGATGAAATGAAATATAAAAAGTTATTATGGAATCATACTCCAATTACAGATTTTTGGAGAGTAGGTAAAGGTTACTCAAAAAAGTTAGAAGCAAATAATATTTATACTATGGGTGATATTGCTAGAACTTCTATTGACAATGAAGATTTACTATATAAATTATTTGGAGTAAATGCTGAAATATTAATAGATCACGCTTGGGGAGTTGAACCTTGTACTATTAAAGATATAAAAAATTATAAACCTAAAAATACATGTATATCATCAGGCCAGGTTTTACATTGCGCATATAATTATGAAAAGACTAAATTAATTGTTAAAGAAATGGTTGAAAACTTATCTTTAGAACTTGTATCAAAACATTTAATAACCAATCAAATAGTAATTAGTTTAGGATATGATATAGAAAATTTAAATAATCCAACTTTAAGAAAAGAATTTAGTGAAGTTAAAGTTGATTATTATGGAAGATTTATACCAAAACCTTCAAATGGCAGAATTAATATCGATTATACTTCAAGTACTAAAAATATAGTAAATAGTTCAGTAGAACTATATGATAATATAGTAAATAAAAAATTATTAGTAAAAAGAATAAATGTATCATTTAATAATTTAATAGATGAATCAAATATAAAAAAGAAAAAGTATTTTCAATTTGATTTATTTAGCAATACTGAAGAAGTTAATGAAAATAATTTAAATGAAGAAAAAAATTTAAAATTAGAAAATAAGTTACAACATGTAATGTTAAATTTAAAAGAAAAGTATGGTAAAAATTCAATACTTAAAGCACATGATTTAATTGAAGGAGCAACAACTATTGATAGAAATAATCAAATAGGAGGACATAAAGCATGAATGAAGATATTATTAATTTAAATAGACCTAAATCAAAATATCCTAAAATGAGTATATATAATAGAGCATCAATATTTTCTCCTTTTGCAGCACTCACAGGTTATGATGATTCTATAAAAGAGACTAGTAGAATTACAAATAAAAAAATAATATTAGATGAAGATAAAATTGAAATCATTAATTATAAATTAAATAATAGTAAAAATAAAGAAGTCTGTATAACATATTTTATTGAAGATTTGTATAAAGATGGAGGTAGTTATAAAACAATAAATGGAATTATTAAAAGGATTGATAATTTGAAAAAAGTAATAATCATTAATAATTTAAGAATAAAAATAGATGATATTGTAGAAATAATTTAAACAGTTCAAGTAACTGTTTTAATATTGTAAAAAATATATATTTATGGTATAGTATTACCTAGGTAAAGGTGGCGCTTATGAATAAGAAATCAGATAAAACAGGTTTAATTATTGTAATATTATTTGTTGCTATTTTTTTAATATCTAAAATGGGTAGTGGTACAGTTAGTAATAATAAAAATACATTTAAACTTATATCATCTACTTCAACTAAGGTTATGGAAGATGATTTAAAAAAATACGCTAAAAGTAAAGGTATTAATTTAGATATTGAATACATGGGTGATTTGGAAATTATCGATACGTTAAATAGTGATAGTAAAAATTATAATGCAGTATGGATATCAAATTCAATATGGTTATATATGCTTGATAATCCATATTTAGTTACAGATAGTAAATCTATAGCACTTGATCCGGTTGTTATGGGTATTACGAAAAGTAAAGCTGAAAGCTTAGGATTTATTGATAAGGAAATATATAACGAAGATATATTAGACGCAATAAAAGAAGAAAAATTAAAATATGTTATGGCATCAGTTACAAAAACTAATACTGGTGCAACTGCATATCTAAATTTTTTAAATAGTTTAGCTGGTAGTCCTCTTGTACTTACTAAAGATATTCTAGAAGAAGAATCATTAAAGGATGATTTAAAAGATTTCTTTAGTGGAGTTGAAAGAGTTAGCGGTGATGAAGAATATCTAACTACAATGTTTAAAAAAGGAAATTATGATGCAATGATTAATTATGAATCATCATTGATTAATTTAAACAAAGAATTAGTAAAGAATAAAAAAGAACCACTATATATAATTTATCCTGTTGATGGTGTAGCAATAAATGATATGCCACTAGCTTATATTAATAATGATTCAAAAGATACAGAAACAAAAGAAAAATTTAAAGTATTGCAAGAATATTTAAGAAGTAATGAGGTAATAGATAAATTAGAAAAAAACGGATTTAGATCTTGGTATGGTGGAATTAACGAAAAAGTAGATAAAAATGTATTTAATCCTGACTGGGGAATTGATACTAAAAAATATTTAAATGATATGAAGTATCCTAGTAAAGATGTTATGACTCAAGCACTTAATTTATATATTGAATCTTTAAGAAAACCAACTCATGTTGTATTTTGTTTAGATGTATCTGGAAGTATGTATGGAGATGGTTTAAAAGAATTAAAAGATTCTATGAATTATATTCTAGATTATAATTCATCAAGTAAAGATTTAATTCAATTTTCAGATAATGATAAAATAACAGTAATAACATTTAACGGAAGAATTGAAAAAATATATGATACAAAATTAGGTAATGAAACAGAAAAAGTAATAGATAGTATTAATGAACTTGAAGCAAGCGGTGGTACAAACATTTATGCGCCAAGTATTGAAGCATTAAAAATATTAAAAAAAGATAATAATGATTATACAAAAACAGTTGTTTTAATGACAGATGGACAATCTAATGGTGGATCATTTAGAGAATTAAAATCATACTATAATAGCAATAAATTAGATATACCAATTTATAGTATTACATTTGGTAATTCAAGTGAAAGTGAATTAGAAGACATTGCTAGTCTTACAAATGCTAAAGTGTTTGATGGTAAATCTGGTTTAAAGAAAGCATTTATCGAAGTTAGGAGTTATAATTAATGAAGAATAAAGAAATAGCATCAGCTATAATTGGGGCATCATTTTTTGCTTTTCCATATCTTGGCTTATCTATTGCATTAATTCCATCAATAGTTATGGGTGCTTCTGCTTTTGGCGCTAGTGAGTTAGTTTTATCTGGTTTTAAACCAAAAATTACATTAAAAGAAAGTAATAGAACTTTGTATGAAAAAATTACTATTGCAAAAAAACAAAATAAAGAAATACTATCATTAGTTCCAAAAGTTGAAAAAGAACAAACAAGAATCAATTTAAAAGAAATACATGAAACTGTTTCAAAAATAATTGGAGTAGTTGAAAATAATAATAGCAAAGAAAAAATGCTTAATAATTTCTTTGATTATTATTTACCTGTTTTAATTAAAATAGTAAATAGATATGATGAAATTGAAAACCAAAAATTAATATCAACAGATGGTAAAAACTTCATGAATAAGGCTGATAAAATGATTAGTGATACTAATAAATCTTTTAAAACAATTTTATCAAACTTATATGAAGATGATATAATAGACGCTGATGCTGATATGAAAGTTTATAACTTAATGTTAAAAGCTGATGGAATAGTCGAGGAAAATATTGTGAAAGGAGAAGAAGAAAGTGAAAAATAAAAAACCTTTAATTGGAATAATAATATTTGTATTATTAATTTTAGTGATTATCGCATTTAAAAAATTTACTGATTCTACTGGTTCAATTAGACTTGGAAATTTGACAACAGTTTATGTAGCAACTGGTGGAGGTAAAGAAGATTTTTTACAAGATCCAGATATAAATAAAATTTTACAAAAAAAATATAAACTTAATGTAGTATATGATACATGGAGTAATGGTAAGACTATAACACTTCCATTAATTAGAGAAAGCGTAGGTCTTGGTAATCAAAGTATAATAAATGGTATTAGTGAAGGTAAAACATATACAGTTAATTCAGAAGGTGTTTCAAAATATGATGCATTATTTACTTCAGATCAAAGATTCTATGATTATTATAAATTATCTCCTAATAAAGAATTAGGTGAATCTGATAGATATGTAGTTAAATCAGGAGGGCTTACTTTAAATACACCAATTGTTATTTATAGTTGGGGTAAAGTAGTTGATGCATTAATTGAAGAAGAAATCGTAACTGAAGAAGAAGGTATATATTATATAACTGATATGAATAAATTGATTGATTATATATTAGAAGATAAAAAATGGTCTGATATAGGTCTTAAAAATTTATATGGAAATATTAATATCGCATCAACTGATCCAGTTTCATCTTCTCCTGGAGCAACATATTATGGTTTATTATTATCAGTACTTAGCGGTGGACAAGTAACAGATGAAAATATAGATGAAAATTTAGAAAAACTAAAACAATTTTATATTAAATCAGGTTATATGAATAATACACCAGCTGATTTATTTGAAAGATATTTAAAAACTGGTATGGGTGGAGAACCTATGATTGTTGATTATGAAAAAAGTTTAATTGACTTTGCCACTTCAAGTAAAGATGCATTTGATAGAGTAAAAGATGATATAAGGATTTTATATCCTACACCTACAATTTGGAATTCACATTGCTTTGCGGTATTTACAGATAATGGTTCAAAATTATATGAAGCATTAAATGATCCTGATATAAGTCAAATCGCATGGGAAAAATATGGATTTAGAACAGGTGTTACAGGTGGTAATTATGATGTATCTAAAGTTGGAACAAAATATCCAAAAACAATAGATAGTACAGTATCAAGTTTGAAAATGGATACATACAATAAATTAATTGATTATTTAAAAAACAGCTAGGTGATAATATGGCAAAATTACATTTTAAATATGGAACAATGAATAGTGGTAAGAGTATAGATTTAATGCGTACAGCACATAACTTTGAAGAAGTTGGATATGATGTATTAATAATGAAACCAAGTATTGATACAAAAGGGAGTAATAAATTAAAATCAAGAATAAATATTGAAAGAAAAGTTGATGTATTAATTGATAAAGAAGATTGTATACTTAAATTAATACGTGATAAAATAACTGAAAATCTTTCATGTATATTTGTTGATGAAGCACAATTTTTAAGCAGTAAACAAATTGACGAATTATTCTTTATTACAAAAGAATTGGATATTCCTGTTATATGTTATGGACTTAGAAACAATTTTAAAATGGAAGGCTTTGAAGGATCAAACAGATTACTACTTATTGCAGAAGAATTAGAAGAATTGCCTACATTGTGTAAATGTAAGGAAATTGCTCGATTTGTAGGTAGGAAAGTAAACGGAGAATACGTTTTATCTGGAGAAAATGTATTAATTGATGGCGAACAATCTAATGTAGAATACGTTCCTATGTGTGGTAAGTGTTATTTAAAAAAAGTTAAAAAAATAAATTTATAGATGGAGGAAATTATGGAAAATTTAGAATTAAAAGTTGAAAAAAAAGTTGAAGGAGAATTAGAAGAATTAGTTAGTGAAGAAAAAGTAACTGATGAAAAAATTGAGGAATCTCTTAATTATGATTTATTAAGTAAAGAAGAAAAGAAAGCAATTGATGAATTTAATAGTAAAATTGATATAGAAGATTCTACTCAAGTTTTACAATACGGAGCACAAGCTCAAGAAAAAATTTCAAAGTTTTCTGATAGCATACTAGAAGATGTTAAAACTAAAAATACAGGTGAAGTTGGAGAATTACTTGCTAATTTAGTTAGTCAAATTAAATCATTTGATTCAGATATAACTAAAAATCAAAGTAAAGGGTTCTTTGCAAAATTATTCAGTAACGCTAAAAAAGAGGTTGACTTTATAATTGCAAAATATAGTAAAATTGAAAAAAATATTGATTCAATTGAAAATGGATTAGAAAAAGACAAATTACAAATGTTAAAAGATATTAGTATCTTTGATACAATGTATGATAAAAATTTAGAATATTTTAAAGAAATATCATTATATATTATTGCTGGAGAAAGAAAATTAGATGAACTTCGTAATAAAGTATTACCTGATTTAAGAAAGAAAGCCGAAAAATCAGGTGAACAATTAGATATTCAAAAAGTTAATGATATGGAAAATATGATTAATAGATTTGAAAAGAAAATTTATGATTTAAAAACTACTAGAATTATTTCAATTCAAATGGCACCACAAATTAGATTACTTCAAAATAATGAAGCTGAATTAGTTGAAAAAATACAAAGTTCTATTACTAATACAATTCCTTTATGGAAAAATCAAATGGTTTTAGCGCTTGGTATAAATAATGCTAAAAAAGCTTTAAAATCACAACAAGCTGTATCAAAATTAACTAATGAAATGTTAGTTAAAAATAGTGAAACTTTAAAACAAGGTTCAATAGATATTGCTGAAGAAAGTGAAAAAGCAATTGTTGATATTGAAACATTACAAAAAACTAATCAAGATCTAATTGAAACATTAGATAAAGTAATTGAAATTCATAAAAATGGTAGAATTAAACGTGCTGAGGCTGAAAAAACTTTACAAGAAATTGAAAAAGAATTAAAAAGCAAGATGTTAGAAATACATGTAGATAAGGATTAATTATGAGAGAAGACTATTTCAAAGATATTTATAAAGATTTCTTTGGAGTTGAAACTGAAAAAACAAATAATTTTCAAGATGAAAGCCAAGATAAAATGGCTTTCCTTTTTGAAAAGATTAATAGTTTATATATAAGTGACGATTCTAAAGATTTATTAAAAAAAATTATTGAATATATGAGAAAATATAACGAAAAAATTGAAAGTATATATGTACCATTTAGAATTGTACTAGAAATTAATAATGATGAAACGCTAAATTCAGTTTTAGATATTTTAAAAGATGCAGGTTCATATTTTTCATATATTGAGAGTAATTCTAAAGAAATTTCGTTATATAAAATAGATAAGAATATAAGTTTTGATACAGGATTAATTAATATTAATAATTTAAATGGATTAAATTTAGTTGATGAAAAAAATCAAAATTTATTTTTTCATGAATTAGAAGAATATTTAAAAATAGATAGTAAAAGTATAGTTTTAATAAGTGGTTCAAAAGAAGATATTAAAAATTTCTTTACAGGGAATGAACATTTAAAAAATAAATATTTTAATTTTTTAATAAATAGTATTAATCCAGATATAAATGATATTTATAATTATGTATTAAATAGTATTGAAATTACTGATTCAAATAAACCAAAGCTTTTAGACTACATTACTAATTCATACAATAGTGATTTAGACTATGTAGAGTATCAAAAAAAATTAATAACATATATTTCATTTAATAAAGATATTCCTCTTTTAGAAAAAGAAAAAACAATTGATGAAATATTTGCAGATTTAAATGAACTTGTAGGACTTAAAAAAGTAAAAAAAGTTTTATATGATTTAGTAGATGTTATTAATTTAAAGAAAAAAGCAGGAGATTCAATAAAAATAAAAGATTTAAATTTACATATGGTATTTTTAGGTAATCCTGGAACAGGTAAAACAACAATAGCACGAATCATTTCTGAAATTTTATATAATTTAGGATATATAAAAGAAAATAAATTAATTGAAGTATCAAGTAAAGATTTAGTTGCAGAATATGTTGGACAAACTTCGCCTAAAACAAGTAGAGTAATAGAAAAAAGTATGAATGGAGTTCTTTTTATAGATGAAGCATATACTTTAGCAGATGATGGTAATAAATCTTTTAATGGAGAAGCTATAGCTACTTTAATTCAAGCAATGGAAAATTATAGAGATAAGTTAGTTGTTATATTTGCAGGTTATACCAAAGAAATGCAAGAATTTTTAGATTCAAATTCTGGTATTGTATCAAGAATTGGTTATACACTTGAATTTGATGATTATACAACTAATGAATTAATAGATATTTTTAAAGGTATGGTTTATAAAAATGGATTTGATGTAAATGAAGATGCTATTATATATTTAAAAGAAATCATTGATAATAATAGAAATATGAAAAATTTTGGTAATGCAAGATTTGTAAGAAATATTTATGAAAAAACTGTTATTAAACATGCATCAAATGTTAAAAATAAGAAAAACAAAAAGGTTTTAAAAACTATTACAAAAAATGATATTAGTATAGAAAATTTAATATTAAAATGAACTACATATTTGTAGTTCTTTTCATTGACTTTTTTTTATAAAGAACTTATAATATACAATGTTTGGAGTGAGTTTTATGAAAAAAATTATATATAGAATACTACATATATTATTACTTGTAGTAATAACAATTATATTTGCAGGTGCGATATATTTAAAAAAGAATTTCCCTGCAACACCATTTGATGAATTAATATTTTACTATAAGAATGGCGTTGAAAATTCAGATAGTAGCGTATTTATAGATGCAATAAAAGTTAGTTTACCGCTTATGATTATATGTATAATTTTATTTTATACATTGCTTTATGATATTACATTTGGTAAAATAGTATTGTATGCTAAAGCAGCAAAGAAAAAATTCCAATTATATCCAATAAAATTTTTAAATAAACATAGAAGAATTTTTACTGGTATATTATTTGCAATTTCTTTTTGTGTACTTTTATATTGTGTTAATTTTTTTACATATATTAAATACGCGAATACAAAATCAGATTTTATTGAAAAAAAATACGTTAATCCCAAAAAAGTAGATATCGAATTTGGTGAAAAAAGAAATTTAATATTCATAGTTGTTGAATCACTTGAAACAAGTTTTTTTACAAAAAAACAAGGTGGATATTGGAATTATGAAGTAACACCAGGCCTTTATAAATTATTAAATGATGAAGATTCAGTTGTTTTTTATAACAAAAATAAGGCTCAGCAGATGAAAATGTTAAAAGGTGCATCATGGACAACTGCATCTGTTGTTGCTAATTCAACGGGTGTACCATTTAAAATTCCAATTGAAGATAATAGCTATCATTCAAACAATTTCATGAATGGAACTTATGCTCTTGGAGATTTACTTAAGGATAATGGATATTATAATGAAGTAATATCAGCAGCAAATACTTCATTTGGTGGGTTAAAAGAATATTTTACAAAACATGGTAAATATAAAATAGTTGATACTGATTCTTTAAATGATTTTAATTTAAAAATAAAAGATTCAGATTATGGTAATTGGGGATTTAATGATAATTATCTATTTGAAACAGCTAAAAAAAGATTAGATATTATTTCTAAAAATGATCAACCTTTTAACTTAGAACTAATTACAATTGATACTCATTTTATTGATGGATTTATAGGAAATTATTCTTTAGATAAATTTGAAACACAATATGAAAATGTATATGCTACAACTTCTAAATTAATATATGATTTTGTAAAATGGGTACAAGAACAAGATTATTATGAGGATACAACTATAGTAATAGTTGGAGATCATTTATCAATGCAAAATGATTATTTTGAAGAAAGAAAAGCTACAGATAGAAGTGTATATAGTTGTATAATAAATCCTGGTATCGAAGCAAAAACTACTAAAAATAGAGTGTTTACAGCTTTAGATACATATCCAACAATAGTAAGTGCTATTGGCGGTAAAATTAAAGGTGATAAATTAGGATTAGGTGTTAATTTATTTTCGAATAAAAAAACACTTTCAGAAATATATACATTTGATTATTTAAATAAAGAATTACAGAAGAAATCAAATTTTTATAATAAAAATATACTTGATGATAATAAATATTTTAGTAAAGTTAAATTAGTTGAAAGTAGGTAGTTTTATGTTTATTGTTAAGTTACACAAGTCAGTTATAATAACATATATAGGAGTAATATGTGCAGTGATTTCAATGTATTTTGCACTAACAAAGATGGCATTTTCTGAAGTAAATTATTTACGTTATTCACTTGTATTTTTAATATTTGCAGGAATATGTGATATGTTTGATGGTAAAGTAGCGCGTATGTGTAAAAGAACAGAAAAAGAAAAAGAATTTGGTATACAAATTGATTCTCTTGCAGATACTGTTGAATTTGTAGTATTACCTGTTGTTATAATGCTCTCACTTGGCATGGATTCAATAATTGATGTAATTATTTATGCAATATTTATTATGTGTGGTGTATCTAGACTAGCATACTTTAATGTTAATGCATCACTTGATAATCCTGTTAAATTTTATAATGGACTTCCTGTAACTTCAACTGCAATAATATATCCAATTTTTGGACTCCTTCATGGAAGCATTGATGAGAATATATTTAAAATAATATACATTGTTATAACACTTATTACAGCTATATTATTTGTATATAAATTTAAAGTTCCAAAATTAAAAGGCAAAGCATATATAATTGTACCAATACTTGGAGTAATTCTTTCAATTTTATTATTGGTGATTAGATAATGTATTATGATTTAAAAAATAATTCATATATTAAAAATGATACATTAAAATCATTAAAGTTTTTATATAATACATCTATTGGTAGATGTATTTTAAAAATATTAACAACTAAGTTTGTTGCTAATATTTATGCTAAATATATGAATTCAAGATTATCAAAAATAAAAATAAAAAAATTTATAAAAAAAAATAATATAGATATGGAAGAATATGAAAAAAAAGAATATACTTCATTTAATGATTTCTTTATAAGAAAAATAAAGATGAATAAAAGAAAAATTGAAAACGGATTAATATCTGTATGTGATTCAAAATTAAGTATTTATGAAATTACGGATGATTTAAAATTAAATATAAAAAATTCAGTTTATACAATTGAAGAACTTATTAGAGATAATAAAAAATATAAATACGCACTTGTATTTAGATTATGTGTAGATGATTATCATCATTATGTTTTCCCTGATGATGGTGAAATATTAAAGTCTAAGCATATTGATGGTATATTACATACTGTTCAACCAATAGCATTTAAAAAATATAAAGTTTTTACTGAAAATGATAGAGAAGTTACTTTTTTAAATTGTAAAAACTTAGGTGAAGTATGTTATATTGAAGTTGGTGCTATGTTAATTGGAAAAATATGTAATGAGAATAAGACTAAATTTAAAAAGGGAGAAGAAAAAGGTCATTTTGAATTTGGTGGATCAACAGTTATTCTACTTGTAAATGATGTTGATATTAATAATGTAATAATAGAAAATACAAAAAATGATATTGAAACAATTGTTAAAATGGGACAAAAGATAGGTGGGTGATATTATTAAAAATACAAAAAAATACTTAATTATGTTTGTAATTTTTGTACTAATAGTATTACTCACTTTTAATAGTATATATGATAAAGAATCTTTAAATCTAATAATAAAAAATATTAAACAAATAAATATAGTATATATATTAATTTGTTTATTAATAATTTTTTTATATTTCTTATTACAAGGAATATATATGAAAACTATTTTAAAAGCTTTAAATAAAAAAATAACATTAAAAAAAGGTATTTTTTATTCAATGATTGAATTTTACTTTAGTGGTATAACACCTTCTTCTACAGGTGGTCAGCCAGTTCAACTATATTATATGACTAAAGATAAAATACCAGTTAGAAAAAGTTATATTACATTGATGCTTAATACTATATATTTTAAATTAATAATGCTTATATTAGGAATAATTGTATTAGTATTTAATAATGGATATGTTTTTTCAAATAAATTTATTTATATATTTTTCTTTATACTTGGATTTATTGTTGATTTATTAATTGTAGTAATATGTTATTTTTTAATATTTAAACAAAAATTAATAAGAAAATCACTAAATAAACTAATAAGTATAGGAAGTCACTTCAAGGTATTTAAAACTAAATTAGAATGTATTAATGTAGATGAAACATTAAAAAGATATAGCGATGAAATAAAATTTATTAAATCGCATAAAAAAATTGTTTTATTTAATTTTATATTAACATTTATTCAAAGATTACTATTATTCTCTATAGCGTATGTAATATATAGAGCACTTGGATTTAATAGTAAAACATATTTTGATTTACTTATTATTCAAGTGAGCGTTCAAATATCTATTGAAGCATTGCCACTTCCAGGAGGAGCAGGTTTATCTGAAGGAATGTTTCATAATATATTCTTAATTTTATTTACATCAAAACTTGCTGATGTTGGAATGCTTTTAACACGTACATTTTCATTTTATATCCCATTAATAATTTGTGGTATAACTGTATTAATTTATAATTTAGTAAAGGGGAAAGTTAAATGAAAGTAGTAATTCAACGATGTTTAAAAGGTAGTGTAGAAGTAAATAATAAACTTATTTCTTCTATTGATAAAGGACTTGTGATACTAGTGGGTTTTACAAATGAGGACAATGAATCTGATATTGATTACATGGTTAATAAAATAATTAATTTAAGAATATTTGATGATGAAAATGGTGTAATGAATAAAAGTATATTAGATTTAAATTTAGAAATATTATGTGTTAGTCAATTTACTTTATATGCTGATACTAAAAAAGGTAATAGACCTTCTTATATAAATGCATTAAATTCTAAAGATGCTTCTAAACTTTATGATGTATTTTGTGAAAAATTAAATAATCATATAGTAACTAAAAAAGGTATATTTAAAACTGATATGAAAGTATCACTTATTAATGATGGACCAGTTACAATAATAATAGATTCTAAAAAATAATTGTGCACATTTTATCACTTTTGCATACACTAAAGTGAGGGGTGATTAAATGGCACTATATAAAGAAATAGTTACAAAAGCAGTTGTTGGAAAAGGTAAAAAATATTTTGAAAATAGTTATAATTTAGAAACTGAAAAGAAGCCAACTACAGTTTTAGGTTGCTGGGTAATTAATCATAAGTTTAAAGGATATAAAACAAAAGATAAAATAGGTGTAGATGGATCATATGATGTTAACATTTGGTATTCATATGATAATGATTCTAAAACTATGGTTAAAAATAAAAAAGTTGAATATAATGATTTATTTAATGTAAAAATAAAAGATTCTGCTGATTTATCTGATAATCCAGATATAATAGTAAGAACTTTAAAACAACCAACTGTTACAAAAGTAAATATTAAAGATGATGGAAGTATAGATTTTAATATTGAAAAAGAATTAGGTGTTGAGATAGTTGGTGAAACTAAAATGAAAATTGCTATTGAAGAAGATGAAGAACCTTGGGATATTATCGAGGATGATTTAACTGAAGAAGAAAATCAAAGTATTGATGAACAAATTGATAATACGGTAGATGAAAATAACATAAACTAAAGTGTCAACAAAAAATAGTTGACACTTCTTTTATTATGTGGTATTATTGATACGAATGGAGGGATACTATGGCAGTTAAATTGAGATTAAAAAGAATGGGAGCTAAAAAAAGACCATTTTATAGAGTTGTAGCAGCTGATTCAAGAAGTCCAAGAGACGGAAGATTTATTGAAACAATTGGAACATATAATCCAATTTGTGAACCAGCTGAAATTAAAATTGATGAAGAACTTGCTTTAAAATGGTTAAGTAATGGTGCTGAACCAACTGATACAGTTAAAAACTTATTTAAAAAAGTTGGAATCAATGAAAAATTTCATAAACAAAAAAATACTAAGAAAGAAAGTAAATAATTATGTTAGTAGAAGTAACTGAATTTTTAGTAAAAAATCTTGTAACTGATTCTGATTTAGTATCAGTAAAAGAATATGATGATGAAGAAGCAATAACAATTGAAATTCTTGTATCAAGTAATGATATTGGAAAAGTTATTGGTAAAGAAGGTAAAATTGCAAGTGCATTACGCACAATTATTAGAGCAATAAGTTATAAAAATACTACAAAAAAAATTAATATAAACATTGATTCATTTTAAGAGAGAAATCTCTTTTTTTCTTGTAAAAATAATTCATTTATAATATAATTATAATGTAAGATCGGAGGACGTATGAAAAAAAGAATTATAAGTGCGATTGTAGCACTAGCAATTTTATTACCAATTATATATAAAGGAGGAATAGCATTTAATATTCTTGTTTATGTTTTATCTATTCTTTCTATAAAAGAGATGTTAGATGTAAAAGAAACAAAAAAAGAATTACCAGCTTTTATTAAATTTATTTCATATATTATAGTAACACTTCTAGTTCTTTATAATACAAGAACTACAGATTTAATTTTATCTCTTGATTATAGAACGGTTTCAGCACTATTTTTATCATTTTTGATACCTACTGTTTTATATCATGATAGAGAAAAATATAGTATTAATGATGCATTTTTCTTAATAGGAAGTATATTTTTCCTTGGAACATCATTTAGTGTTATAAATATTATTAGAAATATTGATTTAAACTTATTGATTTATTTATTATTAGTTACAACATTTACAGATTCATTTGCGTACATTATAGGAAGTTTAATAGGTAGAAATAAATTACTAGAAAAAGTTTCACCCAAAAAAACTGTTGAAGGAATGTTTGCTGGAACAGTTATGGGAACATTTATTGGAGTATTATTTTATGTAACTGTAATTAATCCTACTATAGCACTAAGTACAATAATAATCGTTACATTGTTTTTATCAATTATTGGTCAATATGGAGATTTAGTTTTCTCAGCAATTAAGAGATATTTTGATAAAAAAGATTTTTCAAATATCATGCCTGGACATGGTGGAGTGTTAGATAGACTTGATAGTATAATATTTGTCTCACTTGGATTTCTATTTTTTATTTCAATTATTTAGGAGGAATTTATGTCAATAATTTATTTTATTTTAGTACTAGGAATAACTGTATTTGTGCATGAATTAGGTCATTTTTTATGCGCTAAAAAATCAAAAATATATGTATATGAATTTTCTATAGGAATGGGTCCAAGACTTTTTAAATTTAAAAGAAAAAACGATGAAACAGTTTATTCAATTAGAGCATTTCCTATAGGAGGTTTTGTTCAAATGGCTGGAGAAGAAGCAGAAGAAGATAAAAGCATTCCAAAGGAAATGAGATTACAATCTAAAACTTGGTTTCAAAAAGCTTTAACAATTTCAGCTGGTGTTTTATTTAATTTTATTTTCGCAATAATATTATTATTTGTTGTTGGACTTATTAATGGTTCTAATTTTGGAACTACAACTGTAAATAGTGTTGATAATACATTACCTGCATATAGTGCTGGTTTAAAAGATAATGATAAAATACTTAAAATTAATGGAAAAAGAGTAAGAACCGCAGATATATTAATTCTAGAACTTCAAGCAAATAATGGTAAAAAAATTACATTAACTGTTGATAGAAATAACACAGAGCAAGATATTAATATAACACCTAAAAAAATTAAAGTTGATGGTACTGATACATATCAATATGGATTTTCTCTTGTTACAAAGCAAGAAAAAGGTGTAATAAGTGCTTTAAAATATGCATTCTATAAATTTGGATGTTTAATGATGCAGATGGTTTTAATAATTAAATACTTATTTATAGGCAAATTAAAATTAACTAGTTTATCTGGACCTGTAGGTATATTTAATATTGTTAGTGAATCTGCTAAAGCTGGATTTATAAATTTAATCTATTTAATCGCATATTTATGTGTTAATATTGGTTTTATTAATATTATTCCTTTACCAGCATTTGATGGTGGAAGATTATTATTTTTAATTATCGAAAAAATAACTGGTAAACCTGTAAATCAAAAAGTAGAAAATATTATTCATAGTATTGGATTTATACTACTAATGGTATTAATGGTTTTAATAACATATAACGATATAATACGTTTAATCAAGAGGTGATTTTGTGTTAAAAATTAATCATGTAACAAAATATTATGGCAAATTAAAAGCTGTAGATGATTTATCTTTTGAAGTTAATGAAGGTGAAATCTTCGGATTATTAGGTGTTAATGGTGCTGGTAAAACAACAACGTTTAGAATGATTATGGGATTACTTGACGATTATACTGGTGAAATAACACTTAATGATAAAAAAATAGATTATACTGTTACTGATAGTATTGGTTTTTTAACTGAAGAAAGAAGTTTGCTTACAAAATTAACAGTTAAAGAACAATGCATTTATTATGGTGTTTTAAAAGGATTGAGTAAAGAAAAAATAATTTCTAGAATGAAATACTTACTTGAAAGATTTGAAATTCCTGATTATGAAAACAAAAAAATAAAAGAATTATCAAAAGGTAATCAACAAAAAATACAATTTATTACAGCAATTTTAAATGAACCAAAACTATTAATACTTGATGAACCATTTTCAGGATTAGATCCAATAAATGTAGAATTATTTAAAAATATTATTTTAGAATTATCTAAAAAAGGAAGTATTATTATCTTTTCATCACACAGAATGGAACATGTAGAATTATTCTGTAAAAAATTAGTAATACTAGTAAAAGGTAAAACTGTATTAAGTGGTAATGTTAATGAAATTAAATCAAGTTATAGAAAGAAAAATATAATTATTAAAGGCGATATTGATATAGATGAACTTAAAAAAATTGATGGTGTATTAGAAGTAATAGATAAAAATACAGAATATGAAGTAAAAATAGAAGATTCAACTATCGTTGAAAATGTATTTAAAAAAGTATCTAAGAAAAAGAATATTACTAAATTTGTACTAGAAGAACCATCATTAAATGAAATATTTATATCAAAGGTAGGTGAAGCATATGAAAAATAAATTAAAATTTCTAATGCTTATGAGTCTTAATAAAAAAATTAAAACAAAATGGTTTGCAATAGCAAATGTAATAATATGTATTGCTATAGTAGGATTAATAAATATTGATCATGTTATTAATTTCTTTGGTGGAGATTTTAATGAAGTACAAGAAATATACGTTATTGATAAAACAAATACTTCATATGATAAATTCGTAAATCAGTTTAATCTTGCACTTGGTGAAGATAAAGAAAACTATAAAATAATTAAATATAATAATAGCATAGAAGAAGCAAAAAAAATAATAGAAAAAGAATCTAAACCTTTTGTAATTGTTTTTGATAAAGAATTAACTGATGTAACTTTTATTAGTAAAGGTTATGTAGATTTAAAAAATTATCAAGTAATATATAATGTAATTAACAATACAAAAGTTGAAATAGCAATTGAAAATTCATCAGTTACACCTGAAGAATTAAATAGAATATATAGCCCTGTAGAAATAAAAAGAGAATATATTGATGAATCTAAATCTTCTAAAGATGAGGGCGCTAATATAATGATGAGTACTATATTTCCTGTAATAATATTACCATTTTTTATGTTAACTATATTCTTAGTTCAAATGATAGGTGCTGAAGTTAACGATGAAAAATCAACAAGAGGAATGGAAATAATTATATCAAATGTTTCACCTAAAACTCATTTCTTTTCTAAAGTTTTAGCTGGTAATTTATTTGTAATCATACAAGGATTATTGTTATTTATTTATGGATTAATAGGTTTCTTAATTAGAAAGTCGCTTGGAAGTGGCATTGTTCCAGGGAATATGAACATTAATTTAGAAGAAACAATCGGTAAATTCATTTCACCAGAATTAATTGATAAATTAATATACATTATTCCAATAACTTTAGTACTTATGATTTTAACATTCCTAGCATATTCAATATTAGCAGGTGTGCTAGCATCAATGACAACTAATATTGAAGACTTTCAACAATTACAAACTCCAATAGTAGTTATTTCTCTTGCAGGATATTATTTATCAATGATGTCTAATATGTTTGAAGGGGCACTATTTATAAGAATACTATCTTATTTTCCATTAATATCAGCAATTCTATCACCATCACTTTTATTACTTGATCAGATAGGTATAGTAGATATGATAATAAGCATTTTAATAATGATAGTAACCAATTATTTATTTATAAAATATGGTCTTAAAATATATAAAGAAGGAATACTAAATTATACTTCAAAAGATCTATGGAAGAAAATGTGGAAAGCAGTAAAAAAATAGTCTTTATAGACTATTTTATGCTGGAATAGCTTTAGTTGGTAGAGCAATTGATTCGTAATCAATAGGTCGCAGGTTCGAGTCCTGTTTCCAGCACCATTTGAAAATCTGTTCGAACTATTCGAACTTTTAGATAGATATCAATCAGAAATGATTGATTTTTTTTGATTTTCAGAAAAAATCATCGAAAGATTGGTGTCTATGATAAAAATAATTAAAGAAGAAATTGAGATTGATGAATCATTAGTTTCAAGATTGAAATCTAAAATGGAAGATTTAAAAGACACATTAGATTATTGGAAAGATAAATTTCAAAGAGTTGTTAAGTATATTCATGATAAAATACATTGTATATTTGGTGATAAAGACGATAAATATAAAGAAATGGCTGATAATTTATTTATCAATGGAATTATGTATGAAAAAGAATATACTAGTGTTATCAACAAAAAAGAAAAAAATCGTAATGATTATGAAAGATAATGACTATTATTTTTAATTGTGTTATAATATCTCGTAGGAGTGACGTTATCGATGAAAAAAAGACGAGAACAAATTAAAGAATTAAAGAAAATGAGGGATTTATCTTTAGCTGCAAGAAGACAAAGATATGTTGTACAAGAAAATAATCCCAGGAAATCAGAATTAATTAAATTAAGAAATGAAATAATGTCATATAGGGATTCTATAGATAAACAAGAATCTTTAAGACGATTAGAAAAACTAGAGAGACAATGCGATACTTTATCTGAAACTGAATTTCAAAAACGATTAAGAATGGTAAGACCTACAATTATTGTTATATATGAAAGATAAAACTAAAATAATTAATTAAGAAAGTGAGATGTTATTTATGAGTTTAAGAGAAGCAAGGGAGCAAAGAACCCGAAGAAGACTAGAAGCAAAAATAGAATTATCAGAACAAGAAACAAAAAGTATAGAAGAAATGAGCCGAGAAGAGCTAATATTAGAATTGAAAAAAGCAAGAAAAGAAATTTTGATACAAAAAGGATTAAAAGAAAATGCAATAAAACGTGCACAAGGACAAGCATTACAAGTATTAGTTGCACAAAGTCAAGCTACGCAAAAACAAGATAATCCGAATGACATATATAAAATAGTTCCTTATACTTGTCCTACTATAGCTGGTCATCCAGGGGGTCTTTATATAATTGAAAAATCAACAGGAAGAATTGTGGGAAGTTTAGAGAAAAGACAATTCGAAAATAGAGGAATTCCTAATGCAGTGTGGGATGGTGATACATTATGGATTGATGGGATAGCTTTTGTAGAAACACGTACACTTGTTTATGTAAGATAGAATTATGTAGTTAATTAAGAAAGAAAGATGTTATTTATGAGTTTAGAAAATTCAGGAGAAGAAAGAATAAAACAACTAAAAAGACTTAAAACAACATTACTAGCAGTTTTAGAATTAAGGAAAGAATTTGAAAACCAAGATGAACAAGTGGAAATTGCACAAGTTCAATCTCAAGAATTATTAACATCATCTAAACAAAGACATGTATCAAGGGCAAGAACCTTAAGGAAAACCCGAAAAACATTGCGAGAATTATCACCAGCTGCAAGAAGGCACAGAACATACCAAATGCAAGAAGAAGAAAAAAAGAAACCTACAATTATTGTTTTATATGAAAGATAGAAATTAAATAATTTATAAAGTTAATGCTTTTAATATTACTAATGGCTTTAGGGTATAAAGAATACATAAAAGAATACACTAGCGTTATTAATAAAAAAGAGAGAAATCATGATGATTTTGAAAGATAATTATAAGAAGTAATAATTTTATGATGAAAATTCTAAAAAACATGGTATAATATAATTTAATTAAACAGGAGGGTATTATGAGTAGATTGTATGATGCAAAAGTAGATGAGAAAAGATGGAAAGTAGTAAAAATAGATAATGGTAAAGATAATTATGATTCTTATAAATTAGTGGATAAAAAAAATGAAGAAATATATTATTTTAGATATATCATAGGTTTAGAACAAGTATCAGAAAATGAGTTTTTGGTTTTTAGAAGAGCAAATTATGATGATTTTGAAATATCAAGATATAAACTACAAGAATCTGAATTTATAAAAACATTTTCTAAAAGATTTAGTCAATTCTATTTTATTTCTGATGATAGAATATTGTTCACTTATTGGGGCAACACTGGTCCATATCGTTGTGGAGGTATTTATTCTATAAAAGATAATAGTATGCTAGAAAAAACTAATTGGATAGAAGGTACTGTTATAGACATATATAAGGATGATGAAAATCCAGATGAAATTAAATTATATGTTGAAAAAGAAATATATTCATATAGATTAAATAATCCAAAATTAATATTTACAGTTGATCCAAATACATTACTACCAAATTCTGATTGCTATAGTCAACTTAGAGATTCTTTTATAAAAGTAAGTAGTAAAGAAGACATTGATAAAATTGAATCTGAGGAACAAAAAAATATAAAAATTATTGAAGAGCAAATGTTTCAAAAAGAAAAAGAACAATTGCAAAAAGCAAAACAAAAAGTATTAGTAAGAAAAAAAGAATCAAAGTAGCACAAAATTATTGCTGCTTTTTCTATTCTTTGGTAGAATGAATATAGTGATTGATATTAATCAATCGTCTTTAGCGGGTGAGTTGTAAACCACTTCGTCGTTCGCACCATTTGTAAATCTGTTCGAACTACTTGAACATTAAATATATAAATAATCTGAAAAATTATTTAACGAATGAATCATATTTATTAGACGAAGAATCAAAAGTATATAGTTTAAAAAATAGATTAACAGAATAATTCCTTTAAGAATTATTCTGTTTTTATAACCTGTTATTTAAAAACATGATATAATTATATAAAGTTAGGAGGTTTAAAACATGAGCGAAGAAGAATTAGACTCAAGTGTTAATGAATATAAAGAAGAGTATAAAACTACTAACTATATAAAACAATTACAATGGGATATGGCTATTGGTCTTCAAAAAGTTGATAATTTAAAACCATCTAAATATTTAGAAAATTTATCAAAAGAAAATATTGAAAACAATTTAACTATAGTAAAAGTAGAAAATGAACTAAAAAACTACTATATTGAAAAGGAAAAAAATAATGAAATAAATTATAGTGAATTGGAATGTGACTTTGTATCTACAAGAATAGTTGAATTATTAAATGAAAGTAAATTTGACTTATCAATTAATTATCTAAAATATGTACATAAATTCTTATTTCAAGATGTTTATGATTTTGCAGGTAAGTTTAGAGATATCAATTTTTCTAAACAAGAAAAAATATTAAATAATGATTCTGTTTCATATGGTGATTGTAACACACTAAAAGAATCTTTAGAATACGATTTTTCTTTAGAAAATGAAAAAAATTACAAAGATATGAATATAGTTCAAGTTATTAATAACATAGATAAATTTTCATCCAGTATATGGCAAGTACATCCGTTTAGAGAAGGTAATACAAGAACGGTAGCACTATTTACCCAAAAGTATTTAATCAATTTAGGATATAATGTTGATAATAGTCTATTTAAGGATAAATCGATTTATTTTAGAAATGCATTAGTACGAAGTAATTATTATAATAATAATTTAAAAATAAAAGAAGATAATAGTTTTTTAATTAAATTTTATGAAAATTTATTATTAGGTAAAAATAATAATTTACATTCAAAAGATTTAATTATCAATAAATTGTTTGAAATAAAAGCTTAAGATATTTAATAATGAAGGGAAGAAGTATATGGAAAATATAAATAAAATAATAAATAATGATGGTATAACAAAGATATTTCACTCATTAATAATAATAGCTTTAGCGCTTATTATATATAAATTAATTGTAGGTATTATTGAGAAAACAATAGAAAATAGTAAAATTTTTAATAAAAAAAGAACTAAAACATATATCAAATTAGCTAAAAGTGTTAATCGTTATATATTTATAGGAATAGTTGTATTATTTATACTTAAAATATATGGAGTAGATGTATCATCTGTTTTAGCTGGAATTGGAATAATTAGTATTATTATAGGTCTTGCTATACAAGATTTCCTAAAAGATATAATTAGAGGTACAAGTATAATATCTGATGATTATTTTTCAGTAGGAGATGTAATAAAATATAATAATATTGAAGGTAAAGTATTAGTAGTAGGATTAAAAACAACTAAGATACAAGAACTATCAACTAGCAACATTTATTCTATTGCAAATAGAAATATTGAACAAGTAGCTGTTTTATCAAAATTTATTTATATAAGAGTTCCAATACCATATGAACTTAAATTAAATGAACAGCATAGGATTATTAATGAAATAGTTGATATTATAAAAAAAGATAAATTAATAGAAGATTGTGAGAATGTAGGTTTAACTGAACTAGCTGATTCTAAAATTGAATATTTGTTAAAAATAACTTTAAATCCTATTAATAAATTACAAGCAAGAAGAAATGTATTAGAATATATTATTGAAGGATTAGAACAAAATAATATTGCTGTACCTTATAATCAACTTGATGTACATCAAAAGTAAAAACTATCATAAAGATAGTTTTTTTAAATAAATAACATTAATATTGAACTTAATGTATTTTGAAAGAAATGAATAGATACATTAGTCATTAAATTATTTGATTTAGTGTATACATATGCAAGTATTGCACCAAAAACTGAATAAGGAAGACTAGAAATAACAATATTATAAATTGAAGTTTCATTAACGGCATGCATTAAACCAAATATAAGTGCTGATGTAATTATAAATACCACTTTATGATTAATTATTTTTCTAATGCAAACTCTAAATACTGTTTCTTCTACAATTGGTGCCCAAATAATTGCTAAAGGTAATATATACCATTTAGGCATGCTTTCAAGCACACTTTGATTTATTGAAGTTGCTTTTTTTGTTAATAATATTGAAATTAAATTAACAACAATAAATATTGCCATACCAATTAAATATCTTGGAATTATAAATTTTAAATATGCACTAAAATTATTTTTAAAAATTATAAATTGACTTTTAATTTCCTTAAAGAATAGAGTAATAGATAATACTAACATTAAAACATAAAATGAAATAATAATTATAATTCCAACTAAACCACTAGGTATAAATCTATCCCATATTAATTGTGAAAAATAAACACCTAATATAAATAAAGATTTTATAATATCTTTTTTAGAACTTTCATATTCAAGCTTTGGCATTTCTTTTTTCTCTTTAGGAATACCTTTTATTGTTACAGATACAATTATACTTATAAAAAATAATAATTGAATAAAAACTACATTTGATAGTAAATATTGTACTATAGATAAAATTATAAATGTAGTTTTTTTACTCTCAATATTATTTTTAATTGAATTAAATAAAATTATTAAACTAAAAATAATAGTTAAAATTGAAGTAATTGTTATAAAAGTTGGACCACTATTTTGTAGTAAATTAGTAACTCTTTCTTGAAAATCATTTGGAAAATACTTATAAACACTTTCAACACTTTCTAAAGATTTATCAATAAGTTTATGAGAAAAAACAATACATAATATAGAAGTTACAATTGCTACAATTGACGATATAATAAAATAAATTTTTCTTTTCATATAATCACCTAATACTATTCTAGCACATTTTTTACTAAATTTGACAAAAATAATAAATGTGTTAAAATATATGTCCGCAAGGAGATGATCTAAGTGAATTTAATTGATTACGTAAAAAAATACAATAATAAATCATTTAAAGAAGAAAAATTTAATGAACTTGATAATCTAGTATTTAGTCAATTAGTTTATTTAGATTTTTCTAATTATAAAGATTATAAAACAATTAACGAAATAGGTAGTGCTTATTTAAATGAAAATAAAATTAAAGATATTAAAAATTATAATCTAGCATCAAAAGATTCATATATTTTATTAAAACATATATATAATTCAAAAAGATATAAAGATATACATATGTATAATTATGAATATGTAGGAAATGAAGATACACAATTTAGTGCCGCAACATTTAAGATAAATAAAAAACTAACATATGTAGCATTTGAAGGTACAGATAATTTATTAATTGGATGGAAAGAAGATTTAGATATGTCTTACAAATATTTGGTTGATGCCCAAAAAAGAGCTATAGAATATTTAAATAAAACAATATCTGTATTTGATAATAACGTAATTATTGGAGGTCATTCTAAAGGTGGTAATCTAGCACTTATTTCTTCCATGTATTGTAATCCATTAATAAGATTAAAAATAAAAAAAATATATAATAACGATGGGCCAGGATTAAATTTAATGCAAGTAAATAAATTTAATAAAATAAAATCAAAATACACACATATAATACCTGATTATAGTTTCGTTGGAATATTATTACTAGATAATGATTATAAAGTTGTAAAATCAAAAAGAAAAGGTTTACAAGCACACAATATAATGAGCTGGGTAATAGATAATAATTCATTAGTTGAATCAGATTTAAGTAATAGAAGTAACAAAATAAAAAATAGTATCAATTCTTGGTTAGAAATAAATGATTACGAAACAAGAAAAATAATGATAGAAAATATGTATCAAATACTAGATAATAGTGGGATTAAAAATATAAATGATTTTAAAAAAATAAAAAATATATTTAAAATATTCAAGTTATATAAAAATACAGATATTAATACTAAAAATATTACAAAAAATTTCTTTAAATTTAATCTAAAAAATATTTTATATAAATAAGCAAAAACAATTATAATTTTTTAAAATTTATGATATACTGTTATAGTATTCGAGGTGAAAAAATGTATTATGATAAAAATTATTTAAATATTATCGATCATATATTAAAAAACGATGAATTTAATAAATTAAAAGAAATTGAACACCATGGAACAACAAGATACGATCATTCTATAAAAGTATCATATTATTCATATAAATTAGCAAAATTTTTAAAATTAAATTATAAAGCAACAGCTAAAGCTGGTTTATTACATGACTTTTTCATAAGTGATAAAAATAGAACATCAAAAGATAAAATTAAATCAACATTTGTACATCCTAAATATGCACTTGAAAAAGCAAGTAAAGAATTTGATTTAGAAAAAATAGAGAAAGATATAATTAGAACGCATATGTTTCCAATTAATTTAGCGCTTCCAAAATATGCTGAAAGCTGGTTAGTAAGTTTTGTAGATAAAGTAGTAGGTACAAAAGAATTCTGTCATAAATTTAAGTACAAATTAAGTTATGCTACAAATCTATATATCATATTTTTAATAAACTTTATTAAATAGACTACATTTTTGTAGTCTTTTATGTTAAAATTAAGTTGTGTCCTCGTAGCTCAGTAGGATAGAGCGAGCGCCTCCTAAGCGCTAGGTCGTTGGTTCGATTCCAATCGGGGACGCCATTTTATAATTATAAAAGTCTTGAAAATAATTCAAGACTTTTTACATAATAAAAAGGATATATATAATTGCTAAATACTTTTTGGTATAATATTACTTCTTTTCAAATTTTCCATCACTACCACAATCAAGCTTTTTTCCATCTATATTACAAGATATTTTTAAGTAAGTATCAGGTAAAACGTAACTATTGTATGAAATTGAAAGTTTATCATCAGTATAATCATAAGAACAATATTCTTTTGTACTACTATTTATTTGTTCTTTCCCAAAAACAATTTCTTTGTAAGAAAAATCACAACTGCCATTTTTATATAAAGTCATTTCTCCTGTATAATCTTCAAAATCATGACTGTAATATGTTCCGTATATTTCTTCTTTTTTATTTCCACAACCACATAGCATAATAAATAAGCTTAAAAATAATATACTTTTCTTTTTCATTTTTCTAGACTCCTTTCATATTCTATTGTACCACAAACCACATCTATTTGATTGAATATTTTATTATTTTTATGATATAATTGTTTTAGATAAAAGTCGATTAATTGTGGGGGATATATATGGATGTTGAACAATTTTTCAAAATAGAAAAGCAACTTGATCAATATTTAAAACAAATGAGTAATTACTCTTATTTAGTTAATTCTACAAAAAACGTAAGAGATTTAAAAAATATGTACGCTTTATTTAAAAGTATGAATTCAAAATTTTACGTTGAAAATAAAATACATACTTTATATAACAAAGCTGCAAATAAAATGAAAGAAGCAGAAAAAGTATTTTCAGAACAATATATAATTGATACGACTTTTAATTTAGATTTAAATAAAAATATAAACTATGACCAATGTGAAAATGAAGAAGAGATAGTTAAGTATATTGTTGATGAAGTAAGAAAAAAACTAATCAAAACCACATGCATTATTAATCCATTTGAACCAAAAACTGAATGGAATTTAAATTTAACTAATAAATGCTACAACGCTAGTAGAGAAGTACAAAGAATATGTAACGAAAAAAATATTAAAAATTATTTAATTGAAATATACCCAGGATATGATAAAGAAAGTAATTTATTCAAAGGAAAAGGATATCATTATTCAAATATAATTGAAATACAAAATTCATTTTATTTAATTGATGTAACATATTCTCAATTTTTTAAAGTATCAAATACATTTATTGAAAGAATTGGTTTAATGAATTATCCATTAACTAAACCAGGATACTTTATGTTATTAACAGATGACAGATTAAATGTAGCAAATAAAATAATTAAAGATGGGTATATAAAAGTAGATGATGAATCTTTTAAAAATTATTTTGATGGATTTACACTTTCATTTAGAAATGGTTTATTTTATGAAGAAACAAATGACTTTAGTTATAAAACTCCATATACTATAGTTGATTATCAAAACTTTTTATCAAAAAGTGATAATCAAATCAACTATGAAGGAATAGAATGCTTAGGATATCAAAAAAGACCTTTAAGAAAGAAACGTTAGTTTCTTTTTATTTGCAATTTCAATCATTTTGTGCTATATTATTTGTGCTTAAAAAGGAGTTAATTATGAAAAAATGTGTTTTAATTTATAATCCAAATAGTGGTAGAGAAAAAAGCAATGAAATACTATCAGATATAAAAAAATTACTTGAACAAAAAGGATATAACGTAATAATTAAATGTACAGAATATAAAGGACATGCAAGAGAAATAATGAAAGTACTTGAACCATGTGATTTAGTAATAGCCGCTGGAGGTGACGGAACATTTAATGAAGTTATTTCGGGGAATTTAGAAAGAAGTAAGAAACTTTTAATTTCACATTTACCTATTGGAACAACAAACGATGTTGGAACTATGTTTGGGTATGGTAAAAACTATTTAACAAATTTAGAATTACTTTTAAATGGTGTTGTTAAAAACATAGATATATGTTTAATAAATGATAGACCTTTTATATATGTAGCAGGATATGGAAACTTTATGGATATTCCATATAAAACTCCAAGAGATTTAAAAAAGAAATATGGTAGATTAGGATACTTTATCCATGCATTTAAAACAATGCCCGGGAAGCTTAACTTTTTCGATGTAAAGTACAAAGTTGATGGTGAAGAATATAATGGAAGATTTTCATTTATTTTTATAACTAATAGTACGCGTATTGCAGGAGTAGAAGGAATATATACTGATGTAAAGTTAAATGATAATAAATATGAAGTATTACTTTGTAATATTAAATCAAAAAAGGATATCATAAAAGACTTAATTTTACTTAGAAATAAAGATATAATAAACAGTGAAGGATTTAAATATTATAGAACAAACAATTTCGAATTAGAATTTCTAGATAGTTTAAGTTCCTCTTGGTGTTTAGATGGTGAAGAATATTCTACTTTAAATAATAAATTTAAATTTAGTGTAACAAATGAAATAAAAATTTTATTACCAACTAAAAATGTAGAAAAACTATTTATAGATTAATATTTATATAGGGGGGTATATTATGAGTATTAATGAAATCATAAATTTAAGTTTAGATAAAAACGATAAAAAAACATTGGATAATGTTTTTAATAATTTAAAAAATAATAATATAGACTTAAATTTTGAAGTTTATAATGAATTAATAAATAATGAAATAATAGAACATATTTGTTCAAATATAACAAAAAAAGGAAATATAAATATATATATTAATGATATCAATATATATCAATTATTAAACCTTTACTGTGATAATAATGAAATCAATTTTAATGAAGAATCATCACAATTTGATAATGATATTTTTAATAGTTACTTAAAATATATAAAAAGTAACGAATTAAATGTTTTATCAAAAGAAGAAGAAAAAGAATTACTAATAAAATGTAAAAAAGGTGATAAAAAAGCGCGTGATAAATTTTTAATGCATAATCTACGTCTTGTTATAAAAGCAGCAAAAAAATACTATAAAAGTGATATCGGTATAGATCTAATGGAACTTGTTGAAGAGGGTAATTTAGGACTAATTAGAGCTTTTGAATCATTTGATGAAAGTTTAGAATTTAAATTTTCAACATACGCTTTATATTGGATAAACCAAAGAATTGATAGATTTATTAAAAATAATTCAAGAAATATAAGATTACCTATATACTACATAAGAAAAATAAGTGAATTAAAAAAATCAATTTCAGAACTTACAAACATTTTAAAAAGGACACCTACATTAAATGAAATATCAGAATATACAAATTATACAACTGATGAAATACTAGAAATATTTAAAAATAATGAGCAAATTATTAGTTTAAATGAAACAGTTAAAGATGAAGATAATGATACTACATATCTTGAATTTGTACGTGATATAAGTAATACCGCTTCTGATAACGTAATTAAAAATAAAATTGATAGAATGTTTTTGGAAGAAAAAATGAAAAAATTAACAAAAAAACAACAAGCAGTTATTAGACTTAAATATGGATTTGATGATGGAATGCCAAAAACACTTGAAGAAACAGGAAAGATATTAAATGTTAGTAGAGAACGTACAAGACAATTAGAATCAAAAGCTATAGAAAGAATTAATTATTTAATTGAAATAGAAGAAAAAAAAGAAAAAAGATTTAAAAGAAGATAATTTCTTCTTTTTTCATTTATAGACATCAAATAAAATTTTTGTTAAAATAAATGTTGGTGGTAATATGAAATTTGAAGAATGTGATATAAATAAAGTAACTCCAATGATGAGACAATATATGGAGATAAAAAAAGAAAATAAAGATATTATTTTATTTTATAGATTAGGAGATTTCTATGAAATGTTTTTTGAAGACGCTATTACTTCTTCAAGAGAATTAGAGTTAACATTAACTGGTAAAAATGCAGGATTAGATGAAAGAATACCAATGTGTGGTGTTCCACATCATTCAGCATCAATTTATATTGATAAACTAGTTGAAAAAGGATATAAAGTTGGTATTTGTGAGCAACTAGAAGATCCTAAAAACGCTAAAGGAATAGTAAAAAGAGATATAATACAAATTGTAAGTAAAGGAACATTAATTAATAACGAATCATTAATAGAATATGAAAACAATTATATCGGTAGTGTACTTGAATTTAAAGATACATTTATTATTAGTTATGCTGATATATCTACAGGAGAAATATATTCATCTTTAGTAGAAAAAAATATTTCAAAACTAGTAAGTGAGATAGTTAGTATTGGAATAAAAGAAGTAATACTAGAAAATAAAATAGATAAAACAGTAGTTAATTTACTTAAAAATCAATTTCAAATAACTGTTTCAATTACAGATGAAATTATAGAAGATACAAATTATAATTACATATATATAGATGTAAGTGATATTAGAATAATACAATCAATTAAGTATTTACTTACATACATAACAAAAACTCAAAAAAGAAACTTATCACATTTACAAAAAGTTGTATTAAAAGAAAACAAAGAATATTTAAAAATGGATATACATACAAAAAGAAATTTGGAATTAACAGAAACATTGCGTTTAAAACAAAGAAACTATTCTTTAATATGGTTACTTGATAAAACAAAAACAGCAATGGGTTCAAGACGCCTAAAAAGATTAATTGAATATCCTTTAGTAGATATAAACAAAATAAATAAACGCTACGATATGATAGAAACACTATTAAAAGAATTTATTTTAAAAAGTGATTTAACCTTACTACTTGATTCGGTATATGATCTTGAAAGATTAAGCGGTAGAATAGCATTTGGAAACGCTAATGCTAGAGATTTATTACAACTTAAATCATCATTAAAAGTACTACCTGATATTAAAGATATAATTAAAAAACTAAATTTTGATTTTGAATTCGATACACTTAATAATTTATATACTTTAATTGATAATAGTATTTATGAGAATCCACCTATATCAATAAAAGAAGGATATTTAATAAAAGAAAATTATAATAATGAATTAGATGAATTAAAAAGTCTTCGAAAAGGTGGCAAAGATTTTGTAGCAAAGTTTGAATCTGAAGAAAGAGAAAAAACTGGAATAAAAAATCTAAAAGTAGGGTACAATAGAGTATTTGGATATTATATTGAAGTATCAAAAGGAAATACAAATCTTATAAAAGAAGAATACGGATATGAAAGAAGACAAACATTATCAAACTGTGAAAGATATATAAGTCCTATTCTAAAAGAAAAAGAAGCATTGATACTTAATGCAGAAGAAAAAATAATTGAACTTGAATATAATTTATTTTGTAGTATAAGAGATGAAGTAAAAAAATATATTCCAAAATTACAAGAAATATCTAAAATAATAAGTGATATAGATGTATTACAATCATTTGCTACAATAACAGAAGAAAATAATTATGTAAGACCTATATTAAATACAGATAATGTTGTAAAAATATATGATAATAGACACCCAGTTGTAGAAAAAGTAATTAATTCTGAATATGTACCAAACGATATAATAATGGATAATAATACAAATATATTATTAATAACAGGTCCAAATATGGCAGGTAAATCAACATATATGCGTCAAATGGCAATAACTGTAATTATGGCACAGATTGGATGTTTCATTCCTGCTAGTAGCGCTACAATGACAGTATTTGATGCTATATATACAAGAATTGGTGCAAGTGATGATTTAGTTAGTGGCGAATCGACATTCATGGTAGAAATGAAAGAAGCAAATTATGCTATAAGTAATGCTACAAGTAAAAGTTTAATATTATTTGATGAGCTAGGACGCGGTACTGCAACATTCGATGGTATGGCTTTAGCACAAGCAATAATAGAACACATACACGATAATGTAAAAGCAAAAACATTATTTTCAACACATTATCATGAATTAACAGATTTAGAAGAACATTTGAAAAATTTAAAAAATATCCATGTGAGTGCACATGAAGAAAATGGTAATGTAACATTCTTACACAAAATAAAAGAGGGTAGTGTTGATAAAAGTTATGGTATACATGTAGCTCGATTATCTAAATTACCTGATTCATTAATTAAAAGAGCAAGTGATATTTTAAAAATATATGAAGGAAATGAAAAGAAAAGAGATGTAAAAGTTCAAGAATCATTAAATTTTGATGAAGTTAAACCATCAGTTGTAGAAGAGGAATTAAAAAAATTAAATGTATTAGAACTTACACCAATAGAGGCATTAAATATTTTATATGATTTAAAAAATAAAACAGAAGTTTAATTTAACTTCTGTTGTTTTTTTAAAGTAAGAATTTTTCCTTCACTTAATTCTCGATTATCTAAATATGTATTAACACTTGTCCATAGATTACGTTTTTCATTCAAAGACTTAATCATATCATTTAAAATAAAAAGTTTATAATCATCTAAAAATGATGTTATAGAAAAATAATTAATTCCCTGATTAATAATTTTTTCTAATTCATTAGAATAATTTTTACAACACAATCCAAGTGATTTTATAAATAAATAGTTTAAATCGTTGCAATTCAATTTATAATGTCCTTTTTCAGAATAAATATATTTTATTAGTCCATAATATATTGATTTTAATTCAATATGATCAACATGAAAATTTTCTATATATAATCTAAATAAATTTTCATTAAGTCTTAATCTACATATTTTTGTACCATAAAAATCTTTATTAATTTCATGTATATTTACAGAATTATAATCAATAATTCCGTATGTAACATCATATTGTATCGGATAAAAACATTTTAAAATTCCTTTACTATTTAAATTTCTATGCGTTTTAACATCAAAATCAGGATTTTTAATATATTTTCTTGTTTTTTTATTTTTATCAATTAATAAACTATCATAATTTTTAAATTTTAAAAAATAATCTAAATTAATATTTATATCATCTAACTTACTTATATGTGTTAATTTATTTAATTTTTTATCGAAATCTTTTATAACTTTTTTCATAAAATTTCTCCTTTGCGTTATAGTATTTTATCATAATAAAAATATGAAGTCAATTTACAAAAATATATTTTATTTTAAATTTATATGTGTTATAATTTAAGAGAGCCTCGTGAGTAACTCTCACGAGATTTTTTGTATTTAGGAGGTATTTATGACAAAATATGTATTCGTAACAGGTGGAGTTGTTTCAGGATTAGGTAAAGGTATTACAGCTTCTTCCCTTGCATTATTACTTAAATCAAGAGGATATAAAGTATTTATGCAGAAATTTGATCCTTATATGAACGTTGATCCAGGAACTATGTCTCCATTTCAACATGGTGAAGTTTTTGTAACATATGATGGATGTGAAACAGATCTTGATTTAGGACACTATGAAAGATTTATAGATGAAGAATTAAACTATACTTCAAATATTACTAATGGTAAAGTTTATTCAAGTGTTATAGAAAAAGAAAGAAGAGGAGATTATTTAGGCGCTACTGTACAAATAGTTCCTCACATAACAAATGAAATTAAAAATAAAGTATATGAAGCAGGTGTTACATCAAAAGCTGATATAGTAATTACTGAAATCGGTGGAACAATTGGTGACATTGAATCACAAACATTCATGGAATCACTAAGACAAATAAAATATGAACTAGGAAGTGAAAATACATTCTTCGTTCATACAACATTAGTTCCATTTATATATGGTTCAAACGAATTAAAAACTAAACCAACACAAAAAAGCGTTATAGAACTTAGAAGTTTAGGTATACAACCAGATGCTATAGTATGTAGAGTACCATTTGAATTAGATGATTCAATAAAAAATAAACTATCACTTTTCTGTAGTGTTCCTAAAGATAATATTATAGAAGCAGTAGATGTTAAAAACATTTATGAAATACCAATAAATTTTAAAAATCAAAAAATTGATGAAATAATATTAAAACAATTCAATTTAGATGTAAAAAAATTAGAGTTTAAAAAATGGGAAAACTTAGTTGAAACAGTTAATAACTTAAAAGATGAAGTAGAAATTGCACTTGTAGGTAAATACGTTGAATTACATGATGCATATTTATCAGTTACTGAAGCTTTAAAACATGCAGGATATAAATATAACAAAAAAGTAAAAATAAATTGGGTTGATGCTGAAGTACTTGAAAAAAGTAATCCCAAAGAAATATTTAAAAATACTAAAGGAATACTTGTACCTGGAGGATTTGGTTCACGTGGTATAGAAGGAAAAATAAAAGCATGCGAATATGCGAGAGTTAATAATATTCCATATTTAGGAATATGTCTTGGAATGCAAATAGCTGTTATAGAATTTGCTCGCAATGTATGTGGTATTAAAAATGCATCATCTACTGAATTTGATGAAATGTGTGAAAACCCAATTATTGATTTAATGTCAGAACAAAAATCAGTTATAAATATGGGAGGAACATTAAGACTTGGAAATTATGATTGTAAAATTGAAAAAAACACACTAGCATATAAAGCATACAAAGAAGAAAATATAAAAGAACGTCATCGTCATAGATACGAATTTAATAATAAATATAAAGAGATATTAGAGCGTCATGGAATGGTTTTCTCAGGAATTAATTTAGAATCAAATTTAGTTGAAATAGTTGAAATACCTTCAAATAAATTTTTCTTAGCTAGTCAATTCCATCCTGAATTTAAAAGTAGACCAACTAGACCTCATCCAATGTTTGACTCATTCGTAAAAGCAAGTATAGACAAGAAATAAATCTTGTCTTTTTGTTATGATTAATAGTATAATATATATGAGATGATTATATGAAAAGGTTTAAAGATATACTATTATTAATTATAAGTTTAATATTATTTATTCTATTTAGTATTTTAAAAAATGACATACTAATTTTTTTATCATACATTCCTTTACTTTTTGTAATAATTTATAAAAATATTAAAATTAAAAAAATAAATGAGGATTTTATAATATTATTAGTAACCATATTATTATTTATAATAAATAAAAAAATAGATATTTTCTTAATTTTATTTATATATAATCTCTATAATAAAATATGTGAAATAATTTATAAAAGAAAAAATATAGAAGTAATAAATGAAAAGAACAAAAAAATAATACTATATAAAATAATTACATTATCACTATTTATAATAATAAGTATAATTTTATATTTATTAAAAATAAAATATACATATTATATTTCAATTATAATATGTGGTTTAATTATATCATGTACTAATATTTATAAATACATATATCAGATAAATATGAATTTTATAAGTAATTATAACAATATAAAAATAAAAGATAATATTTTAAATAAATTATATAAAATAGAATCAATTTTTATTGATAAAAGCATGGTTATAAAAAAATATAAAATGATAAAACTAATACCTTATTATAAAAAAGAAGAAGAACTTTTAGATTATATTGGGCATACAGAATATAAAAGCAATAATAAAATAGCTCTTGCTATAAAAAATTGTTGTAAAATAGATAAAAATAGAATTAGTGAATATAGAGAATATGACTGTAATGGTATTGAAGCTAAAATAGATAATGATTATGTAATGATAGGAAATGAAAAACTATTTAATGATTTAAAAATAGAATATCCAAAAGTGGAATTTATTGATACATCTTTATTAGTAGCCCTTAATAACGTTTATATTGGTACTATAGTACTTGAAAATATATTAGATGGTAATATACTAGATTTTACTAAAAACTTAAATAAAATAGGCATAAATGATATTAATCTAGTATCATCAGATAAAAATAAAATAGTTAAAAAGGTAGCGCTAAAATTAAATATAAAAAATTACTATTCAGATATTTCTAAAAATGATAAAATAGAATTAATGAAAAATAAAAATGCAATTTATTTTTCAAATGATTATAAACAAGATGATAATATTATTACATGTAATTTTAAAGATGGCGATATAATTACAAATAATATTATGGATGTAATTAAATTAATAGATATATCTAAAAAAATATATAAAAGAATTAAACTAAGCATTATAATTAATTTTATATGTAAATTATTAAGTATTATATTAATACTATTTAATTTAAAATATTATTATATATTTATAATCATTGATTTAATCAGTATATTATTAAATTTAAAGAAAGTAAAAGGTGATATTATATGATATATATAGGATTAGATGAAAATTGGTATGTAGAAAATGAACTAAATGTTAATAAGACATATAAATCAAAAGAAGAAATAAAAAGCATATTTGATGGATTTTCTAAATTAAAAATAGATAAAGCATTTTATACTAATAATGCAAAAGATCTTGTAATTGAAATAAATAATCAAAAATTTGTTTTAAAAAATTATTATAAAATTAAAAATAATGAGGAATTATTAAATTTAAAAAATAGTATTAATAAAGCATTATTAAAGTTTGCAGTTAAAAAAATAAGTAAACAAAAGTATAAACTAGCTGCAGCAGGTATTATAACTACTGCAGCAATTGTTGTAATATCAAATTTAAAAAGTACTCCAAAACCAATACATATTGATACAAAACCTCTTACAAATCCTAATATAGTACAAAGTATAGATGATAGTATATCAACTTCTAGAAATACTATATTAAATAATTACATTAAACCATCTTATGATAATGACATTGTACTTTATCAAGAAATTGCTTCTTTATATGGTATAAACAATGAGCAATTACAACAAATATATCAAGATAATAAAGAAACTATTTTAAACTCAACTAATAAGTATAAAGATATGTTTACATTATTAAATGAATACTATGAACAAAATTTATATGAAGCTATACCAGTAACTGGTAACAATTATGATGAACAAGAAATAATTGATGCAATAATAAAATGTGCTAAAGAGGTATATAAAATAGATAATGAAGATATTTTATGTACAATGATCGCAATACATAAATTAGAAACAGGTCATGGAACATCAGATATATGTGCAAAAGATAATAATTTAGGTGGTATATTTTTAACAAATCCAAATACTGGAGTTTGGGAAACAAAAAAATATCCAAATTTAGAAGTTGCTGCTTTTGATTTTGTTAAAACATTCATGAACATCAAAAAAATGTCAGAAAGTGATTTATTATATAATCCAAATAATACATTAGAACAGAATTTGAATTTACATTATTGTACTTTACCAGAAGATCCATATACACCTGATTATCGTTGGTCTGAAAGAGTTGCCAATATTAAACAAGATGTACTTGAATCTGGTGTTTTAAATAATAAACGATATTAAAGGAAGATATAATGAATTACTTAATATATGGAACAGATAATTATTTAATAAAAAAAGAAATAGAAAAAATAAAAAAAGAACATAAAATAAATGATATATCAATATCATCATATGATCTTTCAAATGATTTAATTAATTCATGTATTGATGATGCTTTAACATTATCTTTATTTGAAGAAAAAAAACTAATAATATGTGATAATTCATACTTCTTTACAGGATCTACAAAAAAAATTGTTGAACAAGATTTGGAAGTTCTAAAAGAGTATTTAGATCATCCAAATGATTTATGCATTTTAATTTTTGTAGTTGAATATGAAAAATTAGATGAAAGAAAAAAGATAGTTAAAGAGTTTAAAAAAAATGGTAAAGTTATTGAATGTAATCCTGTAACTGATATTAATAAATATGTAAAAAAAATGTTTAACGAATATCAAATTGAACCTAATTTAATTAATTTATTAATTGATAGAGTAGGTAATAATTTATCAATATTAGATAATGAAATAGAAAAAATTAAAATTTATAAAGATACAGATAAAAAAATTACAAAAGAAGATATTATTAATTTAACAGAAAAAAACATAGATAATGATATATTCCATTTAATTGAAAATATAGTAAATGATAATAAGAGTGAAGCATTAATATCACTTAAAGAAATGTTAAAATTAAATGAAGAACCAATAAAAATTATAATAATGCTTGCTAATCAATTTAGACTTATTTATCAAGCAAGAGGATTATATAAAATGGGTTATACAGAAAGTGATATAGCATCAACTTTAAAAATACATCCATATAGAATAAAACTTGCTTTATCAAAAGGAAGACATATAAGTGATGAAAAATTACTTAATTATTTAGAAAAACTATATGATATAGATTATAAAATTAAAAGTGGACAAATATTAAAAGAACTAGCATTAGAAATGTTTATATTAAATAATTAAAAAGAGCTATTGCTCTTTTAATTTTTCTATTTTATTCATTACTACTTTTAAAGATATTTCATATTTACTATTAGATTTAGGTTTATAGTATTTCTTATCTTTAATATTATCTGGTAAGTATTGTTGATTAACCCATGAATTTTTATAATTATGAGGGTATTTATAATCAGGAGATGTAGTTTTAATATGATTAGGTACATTTCCTGTATTACCTTTATGTATGTCATTTAAAGCTTCATCTATAGCGAGATAAGCACTATTAGATTTAGGAGATAATGCAAGTTCAATTACAACATTAGCAAGTATTATTCTTGCCTCGGGTAATCCAAGTCTTTCACAAGCATTAATTGCAGCATCTACTTTAACTCCCATACTAGGATTAGAAAGGCCTATATCTTCATATGCTATAACAGTCATTCTTCTATAAATACTATCTAAATCTTCTTGTTCTATTAAACGTGCTAAATAGTGAAGCGAAGCATTAACATCAGATCCTCTAATTGATTTCTGAAATGCGCTTAATACATCATAATGCCCATCTTCATTTGCATCACTAAAGAAAACTGGTTTTGAATTAATTTGTTTAATTAAATCTTCTGTTATTTTACCGTCACTTGTAGAGTAGTATGCTACCTCAAGTAGGTTATATGCATATCTTAAATCACCACTTGATAGACTAGCTATATATTTTATTGATTTATCATCTATACTTAAATTATCAAGTATTTTTTTATCTAATACTTTTTTTAATCCTAATTCAACATCATCAATACTTAATTCTTTTAATTCAAATATTTGACATCTACTTCTAATAGCAGGATTAATTTTATGATATGGATTAGATGTAGTCATACCAATTAATGTAATTAAACCATTTTCTAAATAGGGTAATAATAAATCTTGTTTATCCTTATTTAATCTATGTATTTCATCCATTATTACAACCATAGATCCATACATCTTTGCTTCTTCTATAACAGAATCAAAATCTTTTTTATTATTAATTACAGCATTAAGCATTCTATATCTTAAATCAAGTTCATTTACAATTGCAAGTGCTATACTTGTTTTACCTATACCTGGTTTTCCATAAAAAATAATAGAAAATAACTTCTTATTATTTACTAAATTTGTAATTATTTTATTATCTCCTATTAAATGAGTTTGACCTATAATATCATCTAATTTTTTAGGCCTTAATTTAATAGCTAAAGGTTCATTCATATAATCACCAAATTAATTTTATCAAATTTATTGTAAAGTGTAAACTAAAGAAAATTTATTTGTTTTTTATATTTAATTGCTTTATAATTAAAATAGAGATGATGTTATGAATGAAAATTTAATTAATGAATTTTTAAATTATTTAATAATTGATAAAAATTATTCAAAAAATACAAAAGAATCATATAAAGAATCATTAAAAAAATTTAATATTTTTTTCAAAAATAAAGATATTAAATCCTTAAAAAAAGAAGATATAAATAATTATCTTGCGCATCTATCAGATATGAATTTAGATACAAAATCTATAGCGCATAATATATCTGTTTTAAAATCTTTTTATAAATATTTAATGATTCAAAAAATAATTAAAATCAATCCAATGGATTCTATTAAACTTCCAAAGGTAAAAAAATCATTACCTAATTCTTTATCAATTGAAGAAGTAGATAAACTACTTGATATAGAAATAAAAGATAAATATTCATCTCGAAATAAAGCAATGCTTGAATTAATGTATGCTGGAGGACTAAGAGTTTCAGAATTAATTAGTATTAAATTACAAGACATTAATATTGATAACTGCTCACTTAGAGTATATGGAAAAGGCAGTAAAGAAAGAATCATTCCAATAGGAGATTATGCACTTAATGCATTAAACATTTACCTAAATGGTTATAGAGACTCATATTTAAATGGTAAAACTAGTGATTATTTATTTGTTACAAGTAGAGGAACACAAATGACAAGGCAACAGTTTTTTAAAATAATAAAAAAACTAGCTTTAGAACTAGGTATAAAAACCAATTTCTCACCACATACATTAAGACATTCTTTTGCAACACACTTACTTGATAATGGTGCAGATCTAAGAAGTATACAAGAATTTTTAGGTCATTCATCAATTTCTACAACACAGATTTATACATACGTATCAAGTGAAAATTTAAGAAAAAATTATGATAAATCGCATCCACATGCGTAAGGAGGATACAATGAAAATAACAAAAGAAATTAATGAAAAAATATTTAGAGAATACGATATCAGAGGAATATATGATAGTGATTTAAATGAAGATGTAGCATATACATTTGGTAAAAGTTTTGGAAGTTACATTCAAACAAAATATAACGAATCAAGAGTTGTTGTAGGTTATGACAATAGATTATCTTCTCCAATATTAAATGAAGGAATAATAAAAGGTTTAATAAGTACTGGAGTAGATGTAATAACACTAGGATTAGTTACTACACCAATGTATTACTATGCTAGAATTTTATATGATACACCAGCAGGAATAATGATTACAGCAAGTCATAACCCAAAAGAATATAATGGATTTAAAATAAGCTTTGAAAAAACAGGTAATGCATATGGACCTTTAATTCAAGATTTCTTAAAATACACTTTAAAATTTGATTTTCTTGAAGGAGAAGGAACAATTACTGAAAAGAATATTAAAAATGATTACATTAATATGATTGAAAATAGTGTTGATTTAGGATTAAATAACAAAAAAGTAGTTTTAGATTGCGGTAACGGAACAGGCTCAATAATAATAAAAGATATTTTTGATAAATTAAATGTTGAATATTATCCTTTATACTGTGATAGTGATGGTAATTTTCCAAACCATCATCCAGATCCATCAGTACCAAAAAACATGATTGATTTAGGAAATAAAGTAAAAGAACTAGGATATGATTTTGGTATTGGAATTGATGGAGATGCTGATAGAGTAGGGATAGTTGATGAAAACGGTAATTTTGTAGCATGTGATTTATATATGCTTATAATGTATAGATACTTAAATAAAAATTTGAAAACACGTAAAGCATTATTTGATGTTAAATGTTCTAAAACATTAATTGATGAATTAAATAAATTAGATATTGAACCAGTAATGTATAGAACTGGAAACTCATATACAAACATGATGATGCAAGAAGGAGATTTTGACTTTGGTGGAGAATTCTCTGGACACGTATTCTTTAGAGATAAATTTCCAGGATTTGACGATGGTATTTATGGAGGTTTAAGACTACTTGAAGTAGTAAATCATACTAATAAAAAAATAACTGAATTATTAGATAATATCAATAAATACTATTCAACAGAAGAATTAAAATTTCAAGTAACCGATGAAAATAAATTTAAAATAGTAGATAAAATAAAAGAATACGCTAAAAATAAAAACTATAAATTTAATGATATTGATGGTATCAGAGTTGAATTTAATGATTCTTGGGCACTTGTAAGATGTTCTAATACTGGTCCTAATATTACAGCACGATTTGAAGCAAGTACTGAAGAAAAATTAAATGAAATTCAAAAAGAATTTGTAGATTTAGTTAATAAATTAAAAGAAGAAATAAAATAGAAATATTTTATTTTTTCTTGTTAAATAGCATTTTATAGTATATAATGTATTTTAATCTGGAGGTGTATTATGAAAAATTATAAACTAATATATCATTATTTAAAAAACGATAAATTTAAAATAATTATGTATATACTACTTATTATAATTACATTTATACCTGGTCTTATATTTGCGTATTTATGGGGGTTAGCAATAGAACAACTTGTTGCTTTAAAATTTGATAAATTCATATTATACATCATAATATGGAATATAATACATATTTTAACCTATGTTGTGCTAGCATATCCTAGAGATAGACTTTATAATTATTTAGAAATAAAGTTTTCAAAAAGCGTTTTAAAAGATTTATATCATAAAACATGTAATTTACCCGCTATAGCTTTCGAAGAAATAGGTGTCGGTGAATTTATAAATAGAATGACTTCAGATTCAGAAAGAGTTATGGAACTATTATCTAAAATAGTTAAAATGATCTGTAGATCTACAGTATTAATTGTTACATGTGTTATTTGTATTAAAACATCTTTATTATTAACTCTTGAAATTTTTGTATTCGCGCTTATAATGGGATTTATATCTAAAAATTATTTTCCAAAGATTAAAAAAACAGAAGAAAAAATAAAAAAGCAATCTGACTTATACGTAAAAAGAGCAACAGAAAATTTAAACGGAATAAGAGAAATAAAAGCATTAGGAATTAAGAAAAACCAAGAAAAATTTATTTTTAAAAACTTTGATGAAATGTTTATACAAAATAGAAATCAAAATAAATTAGAAATTAATTATTATAGTTTAAATAATTTACTATATTTTACATTACAACTTATAATTATAATTACATGTGGTAAATTATATATTGATGGTAAATTAACTCTTGCAATGTTCATTTTAATAGATTCATATATTTGGAAAATAGATGATATAGTAGAATCTATAAGTGATTTTGGTGTAACATATAATAAAGTTTCAGTTTCATTAAAAAGAATCGATGAAATTGTAAATAATAGATTATATAATGATGAATCATTTGGAAATAAATCCTTAGAAAATACAAAAGGTATAATTGAATTTTCAAATGTATATATGAAATATAAGAAAGAAGATAATTACACATTAAATGGTTTAAATTTAAAGCTAGAACCAAATAAAAAAATAGCCCTAATAGGTAGAAGTGGTAATGGTAAAACTACAATATTTAATTTACTCTTAAGATATTTTGATGCTACTAAAGGTAAAGTATTAATAGATAATATAGATATTAAGAATTAACAGAAAATTCATTACGAAGTAATATCTCAATCATAAGACAAAATCCATATTTATTTAATTTAACAATTTTTGAAAATTTTAAAATAGTAAAAGAAAATGTAACTATAGAAGAAGTTATAGAAGTCTGTAAACGAGCATATATACACGACTATATAATGAGTTTACCAAATAAATACGATACATTAATAGGTGAGGGTGGAGTAAACTTATCTGGAGGCCAAAAACAAAGAATTGCTATTGCAAGAACTTTACTTTTAAATACAAAAATAATTTTATTTGATGAAGCAACTTCAGCCTTAGATAATGAAAGTCAAAAATACATAAAAAATACAATTGATGATTTAGTAAAAGATCATACAATCATAATTGTTGCACATAGATTATCTACTATAATTGATGCTGATATAATTAATATTATCGATAAAGGAAAATTAGTTGAATCAGGTAATCATAAAGATTTAATAAAAAATAGTGAAATATATAAAAATTTATATAATAATGAATTATAACTTAATCAATAATGGTTAAGTTTTTTTATAGTTTGTTTAAACTTATTATTCTTTAAACGTAATAAAAGAAGTATTCAAAAAAATATGTTACATATAATTTAATATGAATAATATTTTATATGCATATTTATTATCAACAATAGCTGGAATGTCCTCATTAATTGGATTAATTCCTATATTTTTTAAAAAAAATAAAGAAAATAAAATAATACCTATTTCTCTTTTCTTTGCTAGTGGAGTAATGATTACAATATCAATAATTGATTTAATACCAGAGTCATTTAGTTTATTAAAAAATAAATTTTATTTAATTCCAAGTATATTAATATTATTAATCTTTATTATGATAGGATTTATAATATCATCAATAATTGATAAAAAAACATCCAGTAATGATAATTTATATAGAGTAGGTATAATTACTATGATTGCAATAATAATACATAATATACCTGAAGGTATTGCTTCATTTTTAACTTCAAATACAAATATAGGTTTATCTCTTATAGTAGCAATATCATGTCATAATATACCAGAAGGAATAAGTATTTCTGTACCAATTTATTATTCTACTAAATCAAAATTTAAAGCATTTTTATATACATTTATATCTGGATTATCAGAAATATTTGGTGCATTTATTGCTCATATATTTTTATTTAATAAAAACATAAATATAATGTCCTATTTATTAGCAATTATAGCGGGTATAATGCTTCAAATATCAATTTTTGAACTTATTCCTACAGCATATAATTATAAGCTAAAAAAGGGTATTATTTACATAATTTTAGGTATTATATTTATGTATATAACTCATATTTTATTAAAATAAAAGAGACTTTCGTCTCTTATTTGGGTTATCTACAATCATTTTCTGATTCAAAACCTATTTCGTTATTAACTTTGTTCGATCTATTAGTCACATTTGAACTTTTATCACAACGGTTAGTAACTTTATTAGTGTTTTTGTCAGTAACTTTATTAGTATTTCTATTAGTTACTTTATTTGATTGTTTACTATTCTTACTCATTTTTATCACCCAATAGTATTATGTGAAGTAATAATATTTATATGTAATAAAAAAAGTGTCAATTTTTAGCAGGATTATAATTTATTTAAATAGTATATTATAAATAGAGGTGATGGTATTATAGATAATATACTAGAAGATATTAAATTAGATGAATATCAAAAGAAAATAGTATTAAATAATGATAAAAATTTATTAGTAGTTGCTGGAGCTGGAAGTGGTAAATCAACTACAATTCTAGCAAAAATAAAATACTTAATTGAATATAAAAATGTAGATAGTAAAGATATACTTTTATTATCTTTTGGAAGAAAAAACAAAGAAGAAATGGATTATAAATTAAATAAAAAATTAAAATTAAATGTAAGTGTTAAAACATTCCATGAATTTGGATTAAAATTTATAAAAAATGTAAAAATAATTGATGATAAAAATAGATTTAACATTATATATGATATAGTGTATAATCTTTTAAATAAAAATTACTATTTATTTAAAACATATATGATACTTGATAACTCCTTATTATTATTTTCAAAAAAAGATAAAATTAAACACTATATATGTAATAATATAACCTTAGATTGTATTAAATATATAGATAAAATTAAAGTTTATGGAGAGTATAAAAATAAAACTATAACATTTAAAATATTTAATATTATATTTACAAAAATATATAGTGAATATAATAAATATTTAAAATTAAATAATTTAATTGAATTTGAAGATATAATTATAAAAGCTAATATTAAAAATGTAAATTATAAATATGTTATTGTTGATGAATATCAAGATATATCTAAAAATAGATTTATATTTTTAAAAAAACTATTAGATTACACTAATGCTTCATTTATTGGAGTAGGGGATGACTTTCAAGCAATATATGGTTTTAGTGGTTCAAATGTAAATTATTTTATAAATTTAAAAGAATATATACCTGATTTAAAAATTTTAAAAATAATAAATACTTATAGAAATTCACAAGAATTAATTAATGTTGCAGGTAATTTTATATTAAAAGATAAAAACATGATAAATAAAAGTTTAAAATCAAATAAAACTATTAAGTCCCCTATTATTTTAATTTATTATAAAAGTAGGGTAGAAGCATTATTTAAAATACTTAATAGTATTAATAATGGAACTGTAGGAATTCTTTCTAGATTTAATTTTGATAATGAGGAGTTTTTAAATCATTTTAAAAAAGAAAATGATCATTATATTTATAAAAATTTAAAATTATACTTTATGACAATACATAAATCAAAAGGTTTAGAATTTGATAATGTAATAATAACAAATAATAATAAAGGTATATATGGTTTTCCATCAAATAAAACAAATAAAAAAATATTTAAACAATTTAAATTAGATTTAAATGAAGAAAGACGATTATTCTATGTAGGACTTACTAGAACAAAGAATAGAGTATATTTGATGGTAAATAAACATAAAAAATCATCCTTTATTAAAGAAATAAAAAAAAGAGATAAAAATATCTCATTTATAAAAGTTAACATAATATACATTATATTGAATTAACTTTAAGTTAAAATAATATGATAAGATGTTAATTTAAAACGTTTCTTGATTGTATTTCTGCAATCTTTTCTAGTACTTCTGCAGCATTTTTTTCATTAATTACAGTATATCCTAATTCTTTTAAAGCTTGTACTTTAGCAGAATTTAATTCAACGGTTCTACTTAATTTTTCTTCAATTTTATGTTCAATATGATTAACAAATCTCTTGTGTGATTCAGCTAATTTTGTTTTAGATGCAGTACCACTATTATATAAAGTCATTGCAGAGAACATAATACTTTCAAAAACAAATTGTTCGTTATCATCAAATTCAAATACTAATGGTTTTGTAAATCCAGCAGCTTTTGATACATAAGCTAGAATATATTTTAATTCCTTTGTACTATCAAGTGCTTGCATAAAATGATATAAATACTTAATTGTATTATATGATTCATTTGTATCATCATCTTGTAGTTTTTCTTGAATTAAAGATGTAATAGAGTGAAGTAGTTCAGTTTCTCTCTTCCCTAGCCCACTTCCGGATGCATCGGCATTATCTGAATCAAGTTGAAATAAAGTGTTAATTCTTGCCTCAACATCCATAATATAATCTGTATTTACGTTAATTTTACTAATTTCATCAGCATCTTTTACACCTAATAAATTAAATATTAAAACCTTCTTATCTTTAGGCCATTTATTAATATCATCAAGTTCTAAATAATTATAAATCATTTGTCTTGATACACCTAAATATTTAGCTAATTTTACCTTTGAAATTCCAAGTTCATGTAATACCTCGTTTAGTTTATCCATATCTTAAACCTCCTATTATCATTTTACTACATTGTTGTCAAATGTCAAGTGTAAAGTATTAGTAAATTAAAAGTAGGGCTCTCCCCTACTATAAATACCATAATTTCTTATTATTTTTTCTAACTTCTTTTATAATTCCACTTCCAAGACATATTTCTCCATCATAGAAAACACATACTTGTCCAGGTGTTACTGCTTTAATTTTATTATATTTTACAAGTATTTCATCATTAATAAATTCTAATTTAACATCATTATCTTTTTGTCTATATCTAAATTTAGCGCTACAACTATCTATTTTTTCGTGATTCCATACAACATTATCAACTATACATGAATCACTATATAAGTATTCATTTTCTTCGTTTAGTGCTACATATAAAATGTTTTTTTCTACGTCTTTTCCAACAACAAACATTCTATCACTATATCCTCCAATATCAAGTCCTTTTCTTTGACCGATTGTATAATACATTAATCCTATATGTTTACCAATAATTTTATTAGTATCTATATCTACAATATTACCTTCTTGATTTGGAAGATAGTTTTTTAAAAATTCTTTAAAGTTTCTTTCACCTATAAAACATATACCTGTTGAATCCTTTTTATTAGCAGTAATTAAATCATTTTCTTGTGCGATTTTTCTAACTTCTGTTTTATTTAATTCACCTAAAGGAAATAACACATTTTCAAGTTGATTTTTAGATAATTGCGATAAAAAGTATGATTGATCTTTATTTGAATCTAATGCTTTATATAACTTACCATCAATAATTCTAGCATAATGACCAGTTGCTACATAATCAGCGCCTAATCTTTTAGCTTCTTTAATAAAAGCATC
>Ga0247608_10000743_pt1 | contig 50218 bp, 43 predicted proteins | sample 176DNAGHGlowgp2_FD_193490 | JGI IMG/M metagenome (GOLD analysis project Ga0247608, IMG submission 193490) | Sheep rumen microbial communities from Palmerston North, Manawatu-Wanganui, New Zealand - 1766 DNA GHGlow gp2 | ecosystem: Host-associated > Mammals > Digestive system > Stomach > Rumen ...
TGTGTGTTGTTTTATCGCCGTGTGTACTGCTGAAGCATTCTCGTGACCAATGTCTCCACTTTTTCGATTGAGCCGTTGTCAATGGGTCATCAAATTACCACTGAAAGCCAATTGCTTCAAGCTGCTTTTTTGCGAGTCAGAGAGTTTAGCTCTTCCTCTGGCAGATCGCTGCCGATCAATCCATTCATCTAAATTTTTTGACGAGGAAGGCCGATATCCCACCGGAACACTCAAATGGCCGTTTTCTTCAAAAAAGCGCTTGGCTTCTGCATACTGCTCATCCCACATTATACCGTTCCCATGTTCACGCTCTTTCATCGATTTGGCTCAAATAATGGCACAATCGCCATGAATTAGAGAAAACGCCGGATCTGATAACCTTTTCAGACCCGGCATTTTACGAAATAATTAGGACAATAGTACACTCTGATCCCGTTTGCCAGATCTTGTTATTTTAATAAATTCGGGAGGAAATCTTAATGTGTTTTCTTCAGACTCTTTCAATATAGTATACCATATAAGGCAAAAATCTTCAATATTTAGATTAGGATCAGAGTATTCATTTATCTTAATTTACCGTATGTTCCCCTTTAGTAACTTGCCCATTTGAGAAACGTCTTTCTGTCTACACCCAGAAAAAGCGCGGCTCTATGTGCAGTGATTGCTCCTTCTTGCCATATACGATATATCGTCCATCTGCATAAGAAAAAAAATGCTACCCTTTATCTGTTAATCGAAGGAAAAAGGAGCGAATCCCTATGAACAGCAGGCAAAAGGTAGCAAACCGCATTATGACATTATGTGATGACCGGCGGCTAACGCTGAATGCGCTCGCAAATGCCTCCGCAGTACCACCATCTACATTGAAAAGCATTATCAACGGAGACAGCAAGAATCCAGGTATTGTCACGATTAAGCTCCTGTGCGACGGCTTGGGCGTCTCTTTGTATGATTTTTTTGATGATGAGACGTTTCGCTCAGTGGAGCCGGAAGACGAATAAATATTCTGACTGGAAGGACATGCCAACGCATGGAAAACAGTAAACTTCGCCCTCTCTATTTGTTCAAGCTCCTATACGAGCTTACAGACGCCGATCACCCGTTGACCACGAATGAACTGCTCCAGCTCTTGGACGAGCGCTTTTCTATCAAGACCTATCGGGCCAGAATCGCAGAGGATGTAGATGCTCTTACGGATTTTGACTTTGAGATCGGTATCTCCAAAGGGAAAAATACAAGCTATGGCTATAACAGCAGACCCCATTCTCATCTTCACCATTGATTTTGAAACGGCAAAGCAATACCGTGAATTCCGAAACATGGATCACCGCTTTCGCAAAACGCAGTGGAACGATCTTGTGATCGAAGTATATCTGTGAAAACGCAAAAAACCGCGCCCCGAATTGGGACGCGGCTTCGTCATGTCTTATGCTTTTCGGTATTCCGGTTGATTACTTGCGGTTTTCATCGAAGGTCTTCTTGGCCTGCTCCCAGCCGGCGAGGAGGGATTTATAGCCAGCCTGAGCGATGTCCTTGAGATCAGCGCTTGCATCAGCAGCAATAGCGGTGAGCTTGTCGGTGGCCTCTTTCAGAGCAGCTTTCGCAGCTTCGACCTTGGCATCAGCCTCGGCTTCGGCAGCCTTTTTTGCAGCCGCAGCGGCCTCTTCATTGCTCCTGCTTTCTTTAATAGCAGCCTGGGCGGCGGCGAGACGGGCGATGGGAACGCGGAACGGGCTGCAGGACACGTAGTCCAGGCCGACCTTGTGGAAGAACTCCACGGAGGAGGGATCGCCGCCATGCTCGCCGCAGACGCCGAGGTGGAGGTCGGGACGGACGGAGCGGCCCAGGGTCGCGGCCATCTTCACGAGCTTGCCAACGCCCTTCTGATCCACACGGGCGAAGGGATCGCTCTCGTAGATCTTGGCGTCGTAGTAGGAGCCGAGGAACTTGCCGGCGTCGTCGCGGCTGAAGCCGAAGGTCATCTGGGTCAGGTCGTTGGTGCCGAAGGAGAAGAACTGCGCCTCACGGGCGATCTCATCGGCGGTCAGCGCGGCGCGCGGGATCTCGATCATGGTGCCGACCAGATACTTCATGTCGGAGCCGGCGGCCTGGATGAGCTCGTCCGCGGCCTTGACGACCACGTCCTTGACGTACTTGAGCTCCTTGACATCGCCGATCAGCGGGATCATGATCTCAGGCTGCATCTTCCACTCGGGGTGACGCGCCTGGACAGCCAGCGCGGCCTTGATGACGGCGCGGGTCTGCATCTCGGCGATCTCGGGATAGGTGACGGCCAGACGGCAGCCGCGGTGACCCATCATGGGGTTGAACTCATGCAGGGAGGAAATGATGTTCTTGATATCCTCCACGCTCTTGCCCTGGGTCTCGGCAAGGGCCTTGATATCCTCTTCCTCGGTGGGAACAAACTCATGGAGAGGCGGGTCGAGGTAACGGATGGTGACAGGATAGCCCTGCATGGCCTCGTAGATGCCCTCGAAGTCGCCCTGCTGCATGGGCTCGAGCTTGGCCAGTGCGGCGACGCGCTCTTCCTTGGTGTCGGAGCAGATCATCTCGCGCAGAGCGGCGATACGGTCGCCCTCGAAGAACATATGCTCGGTACGGGTCAGGCCGATGCCCTGTGCGCCCAGCTCGACAGCCTTGGCGGCGTCGCGCGGGGTGTCGGCATTGGTGCGCACCTGCAGACGGCGGTACTTGTCGGCCCATGCCATGATGCGGCCGAACTCGCCGGCGATGGAGGCGTCAACCGTGGGGATGAGGCCGTCGTAAATGTTGCCGGTGGAGCCGTCGATGGAGATGAAGTCGCCCTCGTGGAAAGTCTTGCCCGCCAGCTCGAACTTCTTGTTCTCCTCGTCCATCTTGATCTCGCCGCAGCCGGAGACGCAGCACTTGCCCATGCCGCGGGCCACGACGGCAGCGTGGCTGGTCATGCCGCCGCGCACGGTCAGGATGCCCTGGGCGGCAGCCATGCCCTCGATATCCTCGGGGCTGGTCTCGAGACGGACCAGGACGACCTTTTCCTTCCTGGCAGCCCAGGCCTTGGCGTCTTCCGCGGAGAAGACGATCTTGCCGCAGGCAGCGCCGGGGGAAGCGCCCAGGCCCTTGCCGATGGGTGTGGCGGCCTTGAGGGCCTTCGCGTCAAACTGGGGATGGAGCAGGGTGTCGAGGTTGCGCGGCTCAATCATCAGGACGGCCTGCTTCTCGTCGATCATGCCCTCGTCCACGAGGTCGCAGGCGATCTTGAGAGCGGCCTGTGCGGTGCGCTTGCCGTTGCGGCACTGGAGCATGTAGAGCTTGCCGTTCTCGACGGTGAACTCCATGTCCTGCATATCGCGGTAGTGATCCTCAAGCAGGGCGCAGACCTTGACGAACTGCTCGTAAGCTTCGGGGAACTTCTCTTCCATCTGGGAGATGGGCATCGGGGTGCGCACACCTGCCACGACGTCCTCGCCCTGGGCGTTGGTAAGGAACTCGCCCATGAGCTTCTTCTCGCCGGTGGCGGGGTCACGGGTGAAGGCAACGCCGGTGCCGGAGTTCTCGTTCAGGTTGCCGAAGACCATCGGCATGACGTTGACGGCAGTGCCCCAGGAGTAGGGGATGTCGTTCTGCTGGCGGTAGTAGTTGGCGCGGGGGTTGTCCCAGGAACGGAAGACGGCACGGATGGCCTCCTTCAGCTGGACAACGGGATCGGAGGGGAAGTCCTCACCGATCTGCTTTTTGTACTCGGCCTTGAACTGCTCAGCCAGTTCCTTGAGGTCGGCAGCGGTGAGCTCGACGTCGAAGGTGACGCCCTTCTCTTCCTTCATCTTGTCGATGAGCTGCTCAAAGTACTTCTTGCCGACTTCCATAACGACGTCGGAGAACATCTGGATAAAGCGGCGGTAGGAGTCATAGACAAAGCGCTCGAACTTGGGATCGGGGTTGCCGGCGATCATGGCGGCGACAACATCATCGTTCAGGCCGAGGTTCAGAATGGTATCCATCATGCCGGGCATGGAGGCGCGGGCACCGGAGCGAACGGAGACCAGCAGGGGGTTCTTGAGATCGCCGAACTTTTTGCCGTTGATCTGCTCCATGATCTCGACGTTCTTCATGATCTCCGCCATGATGTCGTCGTTGATCTGACGTCCGTCATCATAGTACTGGGTGCAGGCTTCGGTGGTGATGGTGAAGCCCTGGGGAACGGGCAGGCCGATGTGGCTCATCTCGGCGAGGTTTGCGCCCTTGCCGCCGAGCAGCTCACGCATGCTTGCATTGCCTTCGGAGAAGAGATACACGTACTTTTTGCTCATGCTGTCTTTCCTTTCCATATTAGAAAAAATTTGAAAAATAAACTACTGTCTACGTCTTTATAGTTTACCACATTTCTGTGTTCTTTCGCAATACCTTTTCGTCAGAAATCCGTATTTTGCAGCCGAAAAATTGCATCGGAAATTTTGGCGAAGGCCTCCGTATCCAATACCTCTCCCCGGACGCGCTCATCGAGGCCGAGAGATGTGAGAACCGCTTCGACCTGCCCCTTTTCAAGACCGGGAAGCTGGGAGCTGAGGGCGTTGACCAGGGTCTTGCGCCGCTGGTTGAAGGCTGCGCGCACCACGCGGAAAAAGAGCTTTTCATCCTGCACCGCGACGGGCGGGGCCGCGCGTCTTGTGAGGCGGACGACCGAGCTTGTGACCTTGGGCCGCGGCACGAAGCAAGAGGGCGGCACGTCAAACAGAAGCTCCGGCACTGTGTGCCACTGCACGAAGATGCCGAAGGCGCCGTAGTCCGCCGTACCGGGGCCGGCGCAGATGCGCTTTGCCACCTCGCGCTGGATCATGACGGTGACGGTCTCAAAGCACCCGGCCTCCAGAAACGCGGTGAGCAGCGGGCTTGTCACGTTATAGGGGATGTTGGCGCAGACCACATGCCGCATGCCGGGCATATGCGCCTCCACGAGCCGCGGCAGATCCTGCTTCAAGGCGTCGGCAAACAGGATCTCAACGTTCTCGCACTCCGCCATGGTCTCCGCCAGGACGGACTTGAGGTCGCGATCCAGCTCCACGCTGAGTACCTTTCCCGCGCGAAGACTCAATTCCTTTGTCAGGCAGCCGACGCCGGGGCCGACCTCCAGAACGCCGGTGTTCTCATCCAGCCCGGCGGAGGCGGCGATATCCTCCGGCACCCAGGCGGCGGTCAGAAAGTTCTGCCCCTTGGATTTGGAGAACTGAAATTTGTGCCGGGCAAGCAGCTCCCGGATTTCGTTGTAATCAGTCAGATTCATTTCTTATTATTCTTCAAAATCTTCTCAAACGCCTGGCGCCGCGGATCATGCCCCGGTTCGGAGGCGACCAGCACGTTGCCCCGGTATCGGTAACCGCTCTCCCGCAGCAGCGTCTGCATTGGTTTATTCTTCCTGTGCGTGTCCACTCTTATACATTTGAGGCCATAGGCTCTCGCCTGGTCTTCGACACAGCGGATCAGCGCCATGGCCGCGCCGCTGCCGCGGTATTCCTTCGCCACAGCCGCCCGGTGCAGCACACAGTACGGCAGTTCCGCCGACCACTTGCCGTCGGTGATCTCCTCATAGCACGCCTCCGGCGCGGTACTGAGGACGAAGAAGCCGAACACTTCCCCTGCGTGGGTGAGCACAAAGCACTGCCCCAAGCGGATATCCTCTTCAAATTTTTCTGCGGCGGGATAGTCCCCCTGCCACTGATCCACATGATAGCGCCTGAGACTCTCCCGCGCGTCCTGCACGATCTCCAGGATGCGGGGAATGTCCTGCGCTGTCGCAGCGCGGTACTGCACCGGCTCGGTGAGCTTTATGCGGCCCTGCTCCTTTTCAAGCTCCTGCAGGAGCCTGCGGTCCTCGTCCGACTGCGGCTCAAACGCCGCGAACATGTCCGGGCGTTTCAGGCGGGTGCGCTCGAGCTGCTGCTTGCGCCGCCAGCGCTCGATGCGGGCGTGGTCGCCGTTTACGAGGATCTCCGGCACGGCGCGGCCCTCCCAGGTCTCGGGTCGGGTATACTGGGGGTACTCAAGCAGGCCGTCCCAGTGGCTCTCGCCGGTGTAGCACTGCTCGTCCGCCAGCACGCCGGGCACCAGGCGGCACACGGAGTCCGCCACCGCCATGGCCGCGATCTCGCCGCCGGTGAGCACGAAGTCGCCGAGAGAGATTTCCTCATCCACGCAGGCCTCGATAAAGCGCTCGTCCACGCCCTCATAGTGGCCGCAGACCAGCACCAGATGGTCATAGTCCCGGTTGAGACGCTTGGCCGTCTCCTGGGTATAGGGCTGCCCCTGGGGGGACATGTAGATCACGCGGGAGCGGAGATGCTCCGTGCCCTGCATCACATGGTCAAGGCAGGACTTGAGCGGCTGGGCCATCATCACGCAGCCGAAGCCCCCGCCGTAGGGGTAGTCGTCCACCTGCTTCTGCTTGTTCTCGGTGAAGTCCCGGATCTGCACACAGTTGATGTCCACGATCCCTTTTGCGGCTGCGCGGCCGATGATGCTCTCGTGCAGCACGGCATTCACAGTATCGGGAAACAGGGTCAGAATGTCGATTTTCATGTCACATGCCCTCGATCAGATGCACGGTGATGACGCCCGCGTCCGCGTCCGTCTTTTTGATAAATTCCGGCACGGCGGGGATGAGATGCTCCGCCTCGCCGCGCACCACGTAGATGTTGGAGGCAGGGGTCTCCATGACCTCCGCAAGCTTTCCGATCTCGTTTCCGGCCTCGTCCACGACTTTTGCGCCGATAATGTCCTGCAGGAAGAAAGCGCCCCGGGGCAGGGCGGCGTCCTCACGGCGGACAGAGACGTTTCTTCCCTTGAGGCGCATGGCTGCGTTCACATCTGCCGCGCCCTCAAGCTTTGCGATGACGAAGCCCTTGTGCGCTCTGGCCGAGAGCACCTTGAGCTCCTCGCCCGTATCCAGCACCAGGCGCTTGAAGGTGGTAAAAAAGCGGGGGGAATCCAGCCAGACCTCGATCTTGACCTCGCCCTGCACACCGTGGGTGTTGACAATGCGCCCGGCATCGATCAGCGATTTTTTCTCCATGCTCTGCCTCCTGCGGTTTTGATCTATTGATTATACCATAAGCGCCGCCGCTTGCCAACAAAAAAGCGGAATAACAGCGCATGGGATAAACAAAAGCAGAGCGCCTGACCGCTCTGCTTAGTTTGTTTGAAGGAGTTATCCAATTTAGGTTCTTTGCTGCTTGCTGGATTATAATAGCAAAAAGATGTTTCAAAGTTGAGCCGCATACTGTTACCGTTTTGTAAACATTCGCATATAAAAAACTCCCGGTCTCCCGGGAGGTTTAAGGCAATACCGCAGAATTCGGCGGGAGCGAATCCTGAGAAAAAATGAGTTCTGGCGATGGCAGTTTTTTGCAGGAATACTTCATGTATTTCAAGAAAAAGTGACAAAGTCAGGGCACATTTTTTCCAGGAGGCGCCGAAGGCGGATTGTGCGGTGTTGCCTAAATTCAGTCCACAATCTCAACTGATATTTTTTTGCCCTTTCGCTGGGCGACGGCCCGCATGAGGATGCGGATCTGCTTGACGATCCTCCCCTGCCGACCGATGACCTTGCCCATGTCGCCGTCGGCAACGCGAACCTCAAACACGGTCTCGCCGTCGGCTTTGCGCTCGGTCACAGAAACCTGGTCGGGTTCATCCACCAGGCTCTGTACGATATAGGTCAAAAGCTCTTTCATGCGGTCATGAACTCCTTAAATTAGGCCTCAACTTTCTTGAGCAGGCCGCGCACCGTATCGGTGGGCTGAGCGCCGCTGGCGATCCAGTACTTTGCGCGCTCCATATCGACCTTGATCTTCTCGCCGTCGGCCATGGGATCATAAATACCGATCTCCTCGATGAAGCGGCCGTCACGCGGGCTGCGGGAGTCAGCGACAACGATGCGGTAGTAAGGTGCCTTCTTGGCGCCCATTCTGCGAAGTCTGATTTTAACCATGTATATTCACCTCCATGTTTATTACTGTGTTTTTATTACAAAGCGCTCTGCGCTGTGTAAACGTTACGTCCGTCATCCTGAGCGAGGCGAAGGATCTTTCTGTCAGGCAGGCGGAAGCTAAGATTCTTCGCTTCGCTCAGAATGACAGAGATTGTGAATCGCTTCAGAAGCCGGGGAAGCCGCCGAAGAGGCCGCCGCCTCCGCCCATGCGGCCCATCTTCTTTTGCAGCTTTTTCATGTTCTTGCCGGTGAGCTGCTTGGTCATCTGCTGCATGGCCTCAAACTGTTTGAGCAGGCGGTTCACATCCACGACTGTGGTGCCGGAGCCCGCGGCGATGCGCTTTTTGCGGCTGGAGTTGAGCAGGCCGGGGTTTTCCCGCTCGGCCTTCGTCATGGAGAGGATGATGGCCTCCTGGCGGCTCATGGCCTTGTCGTCCAGCTTCACGCCCTTGAGAGCCTTGGAATCCACGCCGGGGAGCATACTCAGCACGCTCTCCAGATCGCCCATGCTCTTGAGCTGGTTCATCTGATCCAGATAATCGCTCAGGGTAAAGCGATTGGCCTTGAGCCTTTCGGCAGCCTCGAGGGCCTTCTTCTCGTCGAAGCTCTGCTGCGCCTTCTCGATCAGCGTGAGCATGTCGCCCATGCCGAGGATACGCGAGGCCATGCGGTCGGGGTAGAAAGGCTCGATCATATCGAGCTTCTCGCCCACGCCGATGAACTTGATGGGCTTGCCGGTCGCGGCGGTAATGGACAGGGCCGCGCCGCCTCTCGCGTCGCCGTCGAGCTTGGTGAGCATGACGCCGGTGACGTCCAGCGCCTCGTCAAAGGCGGTGGCGGCGCTCACGGCGTCCTGGCCGGTCATGGCGTCGACCACCAGCAGGATCTCCGCCGGTTCGACTGCGGCCTTGATGTTCTTCAGCTCGTCCATGAGCTGGGTGTCGATGTGCAGACGACCCGCGGTGTCCAGGAAGACCAGGTCGTTGCCGTGCTTTTTTGCATGCTCGACCGCGGCCCTGGCGATGTCGATGGGATTGGTCGTGCCCATCTGGAAGACGGGGATATCCAGCTGTGCGCCCACGGTCTCGAGCTGCTTGATGGCGGCGGGGCGGTAGATATCGCAGGCGGCCAGCATCGGGCGCTTGCCCTGCTTGCGCATATAGGCGGCAAGCTTTGCGCCGTTGGTGGTCTTGCCCGCGCCCTGCAGGCCGACCAGCATCACAACGCTGGGGGATTTGGAGCTGATGTTCAGCTTGCGGTTTTCGCTGCCCATGAGGGAGCACAGCTCGTCATTGACGATCTTGATGACCATCTGGGCGGGATTCAGGGCCTCCAGCACATCGGAGCCGACGGCCTTGGCGGTGACGGACTTGGTAAAGTCGCGCACGACCTTGTAGCTCACGTCCGCCTCGAGGAGCGCCATGCGCACCTCGCGCATCGCTTCCTTGACGTCGTTCTCGGTCAGTCTGCCCTTGCCGCGCAGCTTTTTAAAGGCTTCATTCAGTTTTTCGGATAAGCTTTCAAATGCCATTGTTCAGTCCTCAAGCTGTTCGGTCTCATGCACGATGGCCCGCGCGATTTCCTGCGCCCGGCCCTGCGTGAGCCCTCCGATCTCCTCTGCCTGCTTCCGGATGGTCTCCAGCGCGCGCTTTGTCCCTTCAAAGCGGCGGATGAGGCCGGTCTTTTCCTCGATCTCCTTCATCGCACTCTCGGCGCGGCGGATGTTGTCCCACACGCCCTGGCGCGAAATGCCGAGCTGCTCGGCGATCTCCGACAGGGACAGATCCTCATTGTAATGCAGGTCGAAGCACTCTCTCTGCTTGTCCGTCAAAAGCTCGCCATAGAAATCCAGGAGCATACTCTGTGTCCATCTGCTCTCCGCCACGGCAAGCGCCTCCCTGTCAAGTCTTCAAGCTTAACAGAGTATACGCGCACTTTCCCGTTCTGTCAAGTCTTTTTTCTTGTCACATACCGAAAATGTATATCCCCCGCGAAATGGGAAAAAATGTTTTCGCGTATATCTTTCATTTGATGATCGGAGAAAGACATGGACAGCATGAATCTGATACCGTATATCGAGGACGAGAAGCTTTTTGACTACGCCGTCTCCTGCGCCCAGACCCTGCGGCCCGACGGCAGAAGCGACGGTTGGGGCGAGGCCCAGGCGCTCCGGCGCTGCTTTCACGAAATCGGGCGCTGCCAGAGCCTTTTGAAGCGGCGCTATGAGGGCGCGGCGCACATCCCGGCCGCCTGCGAGTGGGTGCTGGATAACCACTATCTTCTGCAGCGGGAGTACCCTGCCGTCCGCCGTGCGCTGAAGGAGGCCGAGCGGCAGCGCTGCAGCCGGGGAAAGCTTCTGGTGACAGAGCTCTGCCGCGCCCTGCTGACGGCGGGACACGGCAGGCTGAGCGAGGAGCGCTGCGCGCTGTTCCTGCGCGGCTTTCAGAGCGTGACGGTCCTGCAGCGGCGGGAGCTGCTGCTCTTCCCTGCGGCGCTGCGGGCGGTGATCCTGGAAGCCGTTGCGGGCGCATGCCGGAAGCTCGGCGCATCAAACGAGCCTGAGGAGCTGACCGACACGCTTGCTTCGCTCTTTCAATCGCTGATCCTGCTGTCCGCCATGGACATGGAGGCGATTCTGGACGGGGCGGACATGTGCGGGAAGATCCTGGCCGAAGACCCGGCGGGCTGCTTTTCCCGCATGGACAGGCAGACCCGGGAGGACTATCTGCGCCGCCTCGCGGAGATGGCGGAGGACGAGGGGCTGGATGAGCAGACCCTGGCCCGCCGCCTGATCGACACGGCAAAGGCTGAGGGTCGGCACATCGGCTTTCTGCTCTTCTCCCCGCCGGGGGAGCTGGGAGCGGCGGCCTATATCGCCTCGCTCACCGGGCTCACGCTTTTCGGGTGTATGGCCGCGTTCACGCTGCTGCGCGATCTGCTGTCGGCGCTGCTGCTCATTGTCCCGCTCTGGTCGCTGGTCAAGGGCTTTGTGGATTTTCTGCTGCTGCGCTTTCTGCGCCCCCATCCCCTGCCGCGCCTCGACCTCTCCGACGGGGTGCCGGAGGAGGGGCGGACGCTGTGCGTGCTGTCGGTGCTTTTAGGCTGTGTGGATCCCGCCCGGCTGGAGGAGCTGCGCCTTGCCAGCATCCACGAGGGGCGGGAGCTGCGCTTCGGGCTGCTCGCGGATCTGCCCGCGGCGAAGACCGAAACCCTGCCCAGGGACGAGGCGCTGATTCTGGATGCAAGGCGGCAGGTAGAGCGCCTCAACGAAAAATATGGCGGCGGTTTCTATCTCTTTCTTCGGCCCCGCACCTTCGACGGGGAGAGCTACAGTGGCCATGAGCGCAAGCGCGGCGCGCTGACGGAGCTGGCAAAGCTTCTCTGCGGGCAGCCGAGCGCACTGGAGCTCGTCGGTGATCGGGACGCCCTGCGCGGTACGCGCTACATCATCTCTCTCGACGCGGACACGCGCATATTCCCCGGCTCTCTCGGGCAGCTCATCGGCGCGGCGCTGCATCCGCTGAACACGCCCCTGCCCGGGCCGGACGGTCTCCCCACGGCGGGACACGCCGTCATTCATCCGCGCATCGAAACCGAGCTTGAGAGCGCGGGCGCGACGGACTTTGCCCTCATCTTCGCCGGCACCGGCGGCAGCGATCCCTACGGCGGGCTCAGTACCGAGCTCTACATGGACGCCTTCGGCTCCGGCGGCTTTGCGGGCAAGGGCATCCTTGACGCGGGGATGCTGCTGCGCTGCGGCGAAAAGCTGCCTGAAAAGCGCGTTCTCAGCCATGACGCGCTGGAGGGCGCGTATCTGCGCGGGGCCTATATGAGCGACGCCGCCTTCTCCGACGCCTTCCCGGCAAAGCCGCTGGCCTACTTTAAGCGCATGCACCGCTGGGTGCGCGGCGACTGGCAGAACGCCCCCTGGATCTTCAAGCGGGAAGTGCCGGTGATGGATCGTTTCCGCCTGCTGGACAGCCTGCGGCGCAGTCTGTTGGCGCCCTTAACGCTGACCGCCATGCTGCTGGGGCTCGTCTGCCCCGGTCCCGGCCTGAAGCTTGCGGGCTGGGCGGCGCTTTTGACGCTTTTGCAGGATCTGCTGCTGACGCTTGCGGCGGCGGGACTCCGGCGCGAGGACGGGCGCGTCCGGCTGAGGCGGCACACAAGGCTTCTCACCGGTCTCGGCGGGGCCATCGTGCGAAGCTTCATGCGGCTGTGGCTGCTGCCCTTTGAAGCCTGGGTCTGCCTCACGGCGATGCTCACCGCGCTCTGGCGCATGCTGGTGAGCCACAGGCGGCTTTTGCAGTGGACCACCTTTGCCGAGCTGCGGGCGACAAGCTCCTTGGGCGAACACGTCAAGGCCATGTGGCCCTGCGTGGTGCTGGGGGTGCTGCTGATGGCCTTTGCGCCCCAGGCCCCCGGCAAGGCGGCTGGCCTCATGTGGCTTTTAAGCCCGGCGGCGACGGCGGCGCTGGCCCTCCCCTCGGCGCGGGAAGCGTCCCTCTCCGTGCGGGACAGCGATCTGCTGCACCGCGCGCTCACGGAGAGCTGGGGCTACTACAAAGAGCTCTCAGGCGCGGAGGATCATTTTCTCCCGCCCGACAATTTCCAGCAGCAGCCGCCCGTCGGGACGGCGCACCGTACCTCGCCGACGAACATCGGCCTCGCCCTCGCCTCCGCCGCCGCCCTGGGCACGGCAGGGGTGATCCCGAAGAGCGACGCTCTCGCCTACCTCGGCCGCATGCTCCCGACACTCGAGCAGATGGAGCGGCACAGGGGGCATTTTTTCAACTGGTATGACACGCGCACGCTCCGCCCCCTGCGGCCGCGCTTTATCTCCACCGTGGACAGCGGCAATCTCTGCGCGGGACTCATCACCGCCTGCGCCGCCCTGCACCGCTGGGAGGAGCATACTCTGGAAGCGCGGCTTCGCAGGCTCCTGGACGACATGGACTTCGGCCCGCTTTTCGATAAGCGGCGGGAGCTTTTCTATATCTGCTACGACGCGGAAAAGGAGCGTGGGGCCGGCGGCTGGTACGACCTGATGGCGAGCGAGGCGATGCTCACAAGCTATATTGCCCTCGCGCGCGGCCAGGTTCCCCTGCGGCACTGGCGGCAGCTCAGCCGCGCCCAATTGCAGAAGGACGGCTTCCGGGGGCTGGCAAGCTGGACGGGCACCATGTTCGAGTATTTGATGCCGATGCTGTTTCTGCCGCTCTACCGCTCGAGTCTCCTGTACGAAAGCGCCCGCTTCTGCCTCTACGTCCAGCGGCGGCGACACCTGCCGGGGATGCCCTGGGGCATTTCCGAAAGCGCCTTCTATTCTCTGGACGCCTCCGCAAGCTACCGCTACAAGGCACACGGCTGTCCGGCTCTCGCGCTCAAGCGCGGGCAGGAGGAGGATCTCGTCATCGCCCCTTACGCAAGCTTTCTCGCCCTCGCTGCAGAGCCGGGCGCCGCCGCGCACAATCTACGGCGGCTGCGCGATCTCGGCGCGACGGGGCGCTGGGGCTATATCGAGGCGCTTGACTTCACCCCGGGCCGCTGCGCCCGGCGCGAGGGAGAGCAGGTGCGCTGCTGGATGGCCCACCATGTGGGCATGAGCATCCTTGCCGCCCTCAACGCCGTGGACGGCGGTCTTGTGCGGGAGCTATTCATGAGCGAGCCGGAGATGGCCGCCTTTACGCTTCTTTTGCAGGAGAAGCTGCCGGACTCCGCCGCTGTGATCCGCCGGGATCGCTCCCCGGTGCCGGAGCGGCCGGAGAAGAGTCCGCGCCGCGCCTGGGAGCAGAGCGGCGTCTGCGGCGAAAGAGCGCGGGCCTGCCTGCTCTCCAACGGGGCATACAGCCTGCGCCTAAAGGACAGCGGCGAGAGCGCCGCGTTTCTGGGGGATCTGTGCGTCTATCGGCCTGAGAGAAGCGACCCGGGCCTGTCCGTTACGCTCGGAGGCAAAGAGCTGCTTCCCGCCGGGGTTCCGAATCAATGGGAATTCGGCGAGGAATGCTGCCGCTGGGAGCTTAAGTCCGATTCTTTTTCCTGTGCGCTCACAAGGCAGAGCGCCGAAGGGGAGTTGGGCGAAGCGCTGCTGCTCTCCGTTTCCGGTGAGGCGCAGACACTCCCGCTCACGATTCGCTTTGCCCCCGTTCTCGCCTTGGAGCGCGACTGGAATAATCACCGCGCTTACTGGCAGTTGGGGATGTGGGCCGAGCAGCGGGACGGGCGCCTGCTGCTGCGAAGGCTCTCCAAGAACGGAGAACCCGAGCGCTGGTTCTGCCTCGCCGCCGATCAGCCCGCCGTGTTCCAGGCGGACGCGCGGGGCGGGCTCGGGGCGCTTTTGTCGCCGCTGGTCTCCGCGCGGGTCGAGCTGGGGCTGCGAAGAGGAAAGAAAGCCCAAGTGCGTTTCGCCCTTGCGCTGGGACAGAGCGCGCAGGAGGCCTTTGACGCGGCGTCGCGCATCCTTGCAGCGCCGCAGAGCGCGGCGGGCAGCATGCTCCGGGCTGCCGCCCTGCGCCTCGGCATGAGTGGGGACGAGCTGGGTGAGGCGATGGATCTGGTGCTGCCGCTGTGGGAAAACCGGCTCTTTAACGCAGCGCCCAAATCCGCGCTCTGGCGCTGGGGCATCTCCGGCGATCTGCCGCTTATTTGCTGCGAGGCGGGCGCGGCGGAGAGTGAACGTCTGCTGCGCGCCTTCTGTCTGCTCAAAAGCTGCGGGCTGGAGGCGGAGCTGATCTATCTGACAAGTGAGCATGGCGAATATCTGCGCCCGCGCATGCGGGAGCTTGAGCGCCGCCTTGCCTCCTTCGGTCTGGAAGCGCTGATGGGCGCGCGGGGCGGCGTGGGAAGCGCGCCGATGGAGGCGATGGAGACGCTGAAAAGCCGCGCCGCTGTTTTTATCGGGGCGCCGCGCCTGCTGCCCGCGCCCCTGGTGCCCGCACTTCCCGAGCCGACGCGCTCGGCGGCGATTCCCGCGCACGGCTGGGATGCGGATCGTTTCTACTATTCCGTTGAGCAGACCCTGCCGCCGCGCATCTGGCAGCATGTGATCACAAACGGCAGCCTTTCCGCCTTTGCCGCCGACTTCGGTCCGGCAGGGCTGTGGCTGAAAAACGCGCGGGAGATGCGGCTTCTGCCGCCGCCGAGTGACATCCGGGACACGGCGGGCGCGGAAGTCCTGTACGCCTATGCAGGCGGCGAGGCCGTGAGTCTCTTTGCCGACGGGCGCTCTCCCTGCGCCGTGGCGTACTCCCCCGCCGTCAGCGTGTGGCGGAAGGAGATCGCCGGGCGGCAGATCGAAACGGCGCTCTTTATCCCGATGGGGCTTGACCTGCGCATCCTGCTGGTGCGCGGGGCGGGCGGGCTGACGCTCGGCTGGGAGCTCTCTCCGCAGCTCGGCACGGAAGACGCCGCCGGGCTGCAGATCCGGGAGCAGGGCGGTCTTCTCTGTCTCACGGACGAGGGAAGCTGGCTGCCGGGAACAGCGCTCTATGCCGCCGCGTCCGTCCCCTTCAGCTATGAAAAGGAGTTCTGCCCGGCCGCGCTGCGCCTGCGAATGGAGGCGGAGGACGCGACGCTGCTGCTCCTTGGTACGTTGGAGGAGAGCGTGAACCGCGCCCTCTTCCCCGGTGAAGCCGAAGCGATGCTGCGCGAGACCCAGCGTTGGTGGCGCGCTTTTCTCGGTCACCTCTGTCTGGAGCATGCGGACGCGGCGCTTGTAAACTATATGAACACCTGGGCGGTCTACCAGACCTATGCCTGCCGCCTGCTTGCGCGAAGCAGCATCTACCAGAGCGGCGGGGCGATCGGCTTTCGGGATCAGCTGCAGGACAGCGCAAATCTCCTGCTTGTTGATCCCGCGCTCTGCCGCGCCCAGATTCTCGACTGCTGCAGGCATCAATACCGGGAGGGCGACGTGATGCACTGGTGGCACCGGCACCCCGGTGGCGATAAGGGTGTGCGCACCCGCTGCTCGGACGATCTGCTGTGGCTTGTCTGGGCGCTGTGCGAGTACACGGAGGCAAGCGGCGATCTCGATCTCTGCGCTGAGAAGCAGTCCTTTGTATGCTCCTCCGAGCTGCGCGGCGACGAGCGCGACCGCTACGAAGCGCCGGAGCGGAGTGAAGAAACGGCGTCCGTGCTGGAGCATGCCCGCCTTGCCCTGCAAAGGGCGGAGGAAAGGGGCTTCGGCGCGCACGGGCTTCCCTTCATGGGAAGCTGCGACTGGAACGATGGGCTTGACCGCGTGGGCGGGGAGAGCGTCTGGCTGGGCTGGTTCTTCTCCTGCTGCGCCCTGCGCTTTGCGGAGCTTCTGGATAAGCTTGACGACGGGCGCGCGATGCACTACCGCGATCTCTCCGAGCAGCTCGGTCGCGCTGCCGACGCCGCCTTCAACGGGCGCTGGTATATCCGCGCGTGGAGGGAAGACGGCAGAGCCCTCGGCGACGGGGAGCGCATCGACTCCATCGCCCAGAGCTGGGCGGCCTTCTGTCCCTGGGCAAGTCCCGAAAAGGTGGAGCTTGCGCTGGGCAGCGCCCTCAGCCGCCTCGTCGACCGGGAACGCGGCGTTGTGAAGCTGCTCGACCCGCCCTATGTGACGTCGGACAGTCCCGGCTATCTCAGCGGCTATGGCGAGGGCTTCCGGGAAAACGGCGGGCAGTACACCCACGCGGCGATCTGGCTGGCCCTGGCCTGTTTAAAACGCGGGCGGGAGCAGGAAGGGCGGGAGCTTCTGCACATGCTGCTGCCCGAGACGCACGACGCATCGCGCTATGAGGCGGAGCCCTTTGTGCTCCCGGCGGATGTGTGCAGCGCACCCGAGCACGAGGGCACTGCGGGCTGGACCTGGTACACGGGCTCTGCCGGCTGGTATTTTCACACGGTATGCGAGGGGCTTTTGGGTCTTCGCCTCAAGGACGGCAGGCTCTACGTCAGCCCCGCCGCGCCCCTGCCGGGGAATTGGTCGCTTCACTGGACGGACGCAAAAGGTACAGAGCACCGCATCGAAGCAAAGGACGGCAGCCTCTATGCCGACGGCATAGAATATGAGGGGCAGGGGATTTAACATTCTTTTTCTTTGCATTTCTTTCCCTTGGTGTTATAATTAAATATAGAAAATTTCCCCAACGGAGGTGCCCCATGGAGTATTCACGGTCGGAGCTGATGCCGGGCGTTTTTCTGAGTCATCTGCGATCCGATAAATTCAAAACCGCCTGCATGAGCGTCAATCTGCTCACCCAGCTCACGCGGGAGACCGCGTCCATGAACGCGCTGATCCCCGCCGTGCTGCGCCGCGGCACCACGCGCTACCCGGACATGGAGAAGCTCTCCGCCCGCCTTGACGAGCTTTACGGCGCGGCGATCGAGCCGGTGATCCGCCGGATCGGCGAGGTGCACTGTCTCGGCTTCTTCGCAAGCTTTCCGGAGCCGGCCTTTCTCCCCGGCGGTGAAGCGCTGCTGGGCGAAATGAGCGCCCTGATGGCCGAGATGCTGCTCTCCCCCGTGACGCGCGGCGGACTGCTGCTGCCGCAGTATGTGGACAGCGAGAAGGAAAAGCTCCTGGATCTCATCCGCAGCCGCGTCAACGAAAAGCGCAGCTATGCCGTGCAGCGCTGCATCGAGGAGATGTGCTGCTATGAGGACTTTGCCGTCTCCCGCTTCGGCAGCGTGGAGGAGGCGGAGGGCATCCACTACAAGAAGCTCACACGGCACTATCGGGAGCTTTTGCGCACCTGCCCGGTGGAGCTTTTCTACTGCGGGCAGGCAAAGCTTTCCGACGTGGAGCAGGCCTTCCGCGACGCGCTGGCCGGAATGCCCCGGGGCGAGATCAATTACGACATCGGCACCGAGATCCGCATGAACGCCATTGAGGCCGAGCCCCGCTATTTTGAAGAGCGGATGGACGTGACCCAGGGCAAGCTGGTGCTGGGCTTCCGCCTGGGCGAGTGCATGGAGGAGCCCGACCGCGCCGCCATCCACGTTTTCAACGCCCTCTACGGCAGCGGCGCGACCTCCAGGCTTTTCCTGAACGTGCGCGAAAAGCTTTCCCTGTGCTATTATGCAAGCTCCGCCGTAATATTGCGCAAGGGTCTCATGATCGTCTCGTCCGGCATCAGCTTTGAAAACTTTGAGAGCGCAAAGGCGGAGATCCTCGCCCAGCTTGAGGCCGTGAAAAACGGCGACATGACGGATGAAGAGCTCCTGTGGGCAAAGCGCGCCGTGGCCTCGGATCTGCGCGCCACGATGGACAGCCAGGGCGACCTGGAGGGCTACTGGCTCAGCCAGGCGCTCGACGGGCTGGAATACGGCCCCACCGAGCTTGCCGAGCTTGTGGAGGATGTGACGAAGGAGGACGTCGTCGCCATCGCCAGAAGCGTGGAGCTGGATCTCGTCTATTTCCTGCGCGGTGAAGACGGGGAAGAGTCTGAGGAGGAAGAGGATACAGAAGATGAAGATCGAGAGGCATGATTATCCCGGCGTGGGCGAAACGCTCTACACCGCCGTACTTGACAACGGGCTGGAAGTGCGCGTTGTCCCCAAGAAGGACTATTCCACCTTCTATGCCGCCTTCGCCACCAATTACGGCGGGGCCTGCCGCCGCTTCAGCGTCGACGGGAAAATGATCGACACGCCGGCGGGCGTGGCCCACTATCTGGAGCACAAGATGTTCGACCTCCCCAACGGGGACAACGCCCTGAACATTCTCTCCGCAAACGGCGCCGACCCCAACGCCTTCACCTCCTCCGGCATCACCTGCTACTACTTCCAGTGCACCGAGGGCTTTGAGGAAAACCTGCGCATGCTGCTGCACTTTGTCTCCACCCCCTATTTCACGGAGGAAACCGTGCAGAAGGAGCAGGGCATCATCGCCCAGGAGATCCGCATGGGAGAGGATAACCCCGGCCTGGAGATCTATTACAATCTGCTTAAGATGCTCTATGCCCACCATCCCATCCGCGACCGGGTAGCCGGTACGGTGGAGAGCATCGCGCAGATCACCGCCGAAACGCTCTATAACTGCCACAAGGTTTTTTACGCCCCGTCCAACATGATCCTGTGCGTGGAGGGCGACATTGACCCGGAGACCGTCTGCCGCATTGCGGAGGAGACGCTGCCCAAAGAAAAGGCCCCCGTCCCCGCGGCGGACTTCGGTGAGACGGAGAGTCTTCTGCCCGCGGAGAGCTTCCGCATGGAGGAGATGGAGGTCTCAGCCCCGCAGTTTCTCATCGGGGCGAAGCTTGCCCCCGGTCTCACGGGCGAGGCGGCCCAGCGCCAGCGGCTCATCGCGTCTCTTGCGCTGCGGATGCTCTGCGGCAATTCCTCTCCCTTCTTCACGCGGCTCTATGCCGACGGAACGCTGAACATGGACTTTGACTATGAGGTCGACGCCAGTGCCGGAACCCTCACCTTCATCCTCGGCGGCGAGAGCAAAACGCCCGACAGGGTGCTCTCCGAATTCAATGCCGAGGTGGCGGGTATTATAGAAAAGGGCTTTGACGCGGCGTCCTTCACCCGCGCAAAGCGCGCCTCTCTGGGTGCGCGGCTGCGGGCGCTGGAGGACTTTGACAATGTGTGCGTCTCCCTCGCCATGGATCACTTTGACGGCTATTGCAGCTTTGACAGCTTCGACCTGCTGGAGAGCATCACGGCGGAGGACTGCCGCCGCTTTGTCGAGGAGGCGCTGGCCCCGGAGCGTCTGGCCATGTCGGTCATCGCGCCGAAAACGAAGGAGGCCGCGGAGTAAGTCATGCTGGAGACCATGCAGCGGGAATCGGTGATCTCCTTCCCCATGCTGGGGGGGCTTCGCCTCAACCCGCCCTCTTACTTCACGCTCTTCGGGCGGCCCATCTACTTCTACGGCGTGCTGATCGGTCTGGGCTTCTTTCTGGGCATCCTGTTCTGTGCCAAACGTGCGAAACGCTTCGGCCTCAAGGAGGACGACGTCTACGACGTGGCGATCTGGGGGATCCCCTGCTCCATCCTCGGGGCGCGGCTTTATTACGTTCTCTTCCGCCTGGGTTATTATCTGCAGCACCCTGGAGAGCTGTTCGCCGTCTGGAACGGCGGCCTCGCCATCTACGGCGGGGTACTTGCGGGGGTGCTGGTGGTGGTGCTGGTCTGCCGCAAGAAGAAGATCCCCGTCGGGGCCATGCTGGATAATCTCTGCTACGGGCTTCTGATCGGGCAGATCATCGGCCGCTGGGGCAACTTCATGAACCGCGAGGCCTTCGGCGCCGAGACGGATATCTTCTGCCGCATGGGCCTGACCGCACCGGACGGCGCCACGATCTATGTACATCCCACTTTTTTATACGAAAGTCTCTGGAATCTCGGTGTGTTTCTGTTTCTGCTGTGGTTTGAGAAAACGGGCAGGCGCCGCTTTGACGGGCACTGCATCACGCTCTATTTCCTGCTTTACGGGATCGGGCGCTTCTGGATCGAGGGGCTCAGAACCGACAGTCTCTACCTCGGCAATACCGGCATCCGGGTTTCCCAGGCGCTGAGCCTGGTGCTGGCGCTGTCTGCGGCGGCGCTGCTGCTGTACATGAGAAGCCAGCCCTTCTCGCCGGATCATCTGTATGTCAACCGCGTGGCCGCGAAGGAAGCGGGCATGATTATTGAAAAACGGGAGGAATCGTAACATGGCAGATTATAAGGATCTTTTCGGGAAGCTCGCCGGCAAGGTCAAGGACGTAGCCGAGACCAGCGGCGTTAAGGACGTCTACACCCAGGGCGCAAGCCGTGCCAAGGCATTCGGGCAGCTCGCCAGGCTCACGGTGGAGCTTAACCGGGAGCAGGAGGAGCTCAAGCGCCTTTACGCCGAGATCGGCCGTCTCTATTACGAGCAGGCCAGGAGCGCGCCGGACGGCGTCTTCGTCCCGCTCTTTGAGCAGGCAGACCGCGTCACGGACCGCATCCGGGACAGCCGCGCAAAGATCGGCGCGCTCAAGGAGAACTCCGGCCTGACGGGACAGGACGACATCGACGTGGAGATCGGCGACTTTGACGACGTGGTCAGCGCCACCGAGGCCGACGGCATGACCGTTGAAATCAAGCACGACGGCGAATAAGCATCTGTAAGGAGCGGCCGGTATGACCGGGCGCTCCTTTACAGCTTCTTTATGGCAATACTGCACAATGCGGCAAGAGCAGATTCCGAGAAAATCTGAGTTCTGATGATGGCACTTTTTCGCAGATGTACTTTGTGTACCTCAAGAAAAAGTGACGAAATCAGGGCTCAAATTTTCCGGAAGATGCCGCAGGCGTATTGTGCGGTGTTGCCTTATACAAAATCGAAACGCGGGATTTACCCCGCGTTCTTTTTCTGGTATAATACATTATATATGATTACCACCGGGAGCGTTTTATGATCCATCATAACCTCTTGATCGAAAAGCTGCAGGAGTCCATCAATTCCATCCTGCCCATCACGGTCATCGTGGCCGTGGTGTGCTTTCTGTTCGTGCCCGTTCCGTCGGGGCTGATGCTGGCGTTTCTGCTGGGCGCGGTACATATGATCCTCGGCATGGGGCTTTTCTCCGTGGGCGCGGATCTCTCCATGTCCAGGATCGGCAGCCACATCGGCTCCGCCATGACCGCCTCGCGCAAGCTCTGGCTCATCCTGCTGACAAGCTTTCTGCTCGGCACCGCCATCACCCTGGCAGAGCCGGATCTGCAGGTGCTGGCCTCCAACGTGCCGGGCATCTCGAATCCCGTCCTGCTGCTGACCGTGGGGATGGGCGTGGGCTTATTCCTGGCCCTTGCCATGCTGCGCATTCTCTTTGCCATCTCGCTGCGGACAATGCTGCTCATTCTCTATGGCATTGTGTTCCTGCTGGCCTTTTTCCTGAAGCCGGACATGCTGCCCCTGTCCTTTGACGCGGGCGGCGTCACCACCGGGCCGATGACGGTGCCCTTCATCATGGCGCTGGGCGTCGGCGTGTCTTCGATCCGAAGCGACGGGAAGGCCAAGGAGGACAGCTTTGGTCTGGTGGCGCTCTGCTCCGTGGGGCCGGTCATCGCCGTCATGCTGCTCAGTCTCATCTTTAAACCCGAAAACGGCGAGACGGCGCTCAACACACCCCCGGTCTTTCTCCTGACGACGGAGATCGGGAACGGCTATATCGCCGCCTTTCCCACGTATCTCAAAGAAATGGCCCTGGCGCTGCTGCCCATCTTCGCGTTCTTTCTGCTGTTTCAGGCGGTTTCTCTTCGGCTTCGCCGCAAGCCCTTTGCGCAGATTCTCATCGGCATCGTCTATACCTATGTCGGTCTTGTTCTCTTTCTCACGGGCGTGAACGTGGGCTTTTCTCCGCTCGGCGAAACGCTCGGCGGTATGATGGCAAGCAGCCGCTGGCGCTGGATGATGGTGCCGCTTTCCATGCTGATGGGCTGGTACATCATCCAGGCAGAGCCCGCTGTACATGTGCTGACCAAGCAGGTCGAGGAGCTGACCGCCGGGGCTGTGAGCGAAAAGGCCATGGAGCTGAGTCTCTCCCTCGCGGTGGCGGCGGGCAACGCGCTCGCCATGGTGCGGGTATTGACGGGCATTCCGATCCTGTATTTTCTGATTCCGGGCTATGCCGCAGCGCTGGCGCTGAGCTTCTTTGTCCCGCCCACCTTCACGGGCATTGCCTTTGACTCCGGCGGCGTGGCCTCCGGGCCCCTTACGGCGACATTCATGCTGCTCTTTGCCATGGGCGCCTCCCGGACGCTCGGCGGCAATGTGATGACCGACGCCTTCGGCCTTGTGTCGATGGTGGCGATGATGCCGCTCATCACCGTGCAGGGCATGGGCGCGGTCTTTGTGGTCAAGTCCCGCAGGCGGGCGCCTGCCGTCCCGGACAGCGGGGACGAAATCATCGAACTCTGGGAGATTGCCTGACGATGGAACTGTATCAATTGATCGCGGTTGTCGACCGTGAAAACGAGAAAAAGCTGGAGGGGGTCTTCCGAACTGCCGGGACTGCCGTGGGCTACAGCCAGCCCGCCCACGGAACCGCGGGGCGCGACATTCTGGCCCGCTACGGGCTTGCGCAGACGGAGAAACGCATCGTCGCCGCCGTTGCCAATGCATCCCAGCAGCAGATGATTTTCAAGCTCGCGCGAAAGCTGCTGTACATGGACATTCCCGGCAACGGCATTCTGGCTGCCGTCCCCATCAAGGCCGTCGCCGGACGGCAAACGCTGGCCTATCTGACCGACAGCGAGATCACAGGAGGAACGCCGACAATGGATTTTGAATATGAACTGATCGTAGTCGTGCTTGACGCGGGCTTTGCGGATCTCGCGATGGACGCGGCCAGAGAGGCCGGGGCCGGGGGCGGCACCGTGCTGCATGCCAAGGGCACCGGCAGCGCAAGGGGCGAAAAGTTTTTCAGCGTGCGCTTTGCCGCCGAGAAGGACATGCTCTACATCGTCGCCCACAAGAGCGAGAAGGCGGCGGTCATGAAGGCCATCTCCGCCAAGGCTGGGCCCGCCACCGAGGCGCACGGGATCTGCTTTTCCCTGCCCATCTCAAGCGTGATGGGTCTGCGCGCAAGAGAGTACGACGAGGCTGGTGAATAAATCATGGACTACACCCATCACTGCGATTCCCCGCTCGGCGGCATTACCCTTGCAAGCGACGGCGAGGCGCTGACCGGGCTGTGGTTTGACGGGCAGAAATACTTTGGCGATACCCTGGGGCGCGAGCATGCTGAAAAGCCTCTCCCGGTTTTTGAAGAGTCTGTAAGATGGCTCGATCTCTATTTCTCCGGTAAGGATCCAGGCTTCACGCCGAAGCTCTCCACGCACGGCACGCCCTTCCGGGAGGCGGTCTGGGAAATTCTGAGGACGATCCCCTTCGGGGAAACCATGACCTACGGCGAGATCGCGGCGCGGCTTGCTTCGACGCGCGGCCTTGCCAAAATGTCCGCGCAGGCTGTCGGCAGCGCGGTCGGGCGAAACCCCATATCGCTCATCATCCCCTGTCACCGCGTCGTGGGCGCGGGCGGCAGCCTCACCGGTTATGCCGGCGGGGTCGATAAAAAGCGCTTTCTGCTCACCCTGGAGAGCGTAGGGCTATAAAAAATGCTTCCTGTTCACAAAGAACGGGAAGCATTTTTTGTTGTTCAAATATCAGAACAGCTTGTAGGTCCAGCCCATGTCGTCCTCGACCTTGCCGGTCTGCATGCCGTAGATCGTATCGTAGAGCTTCTGGGCCACAGGGCCGACCTTCTCGTCTGCCACCTTGTAGTCGGTGCCCTTGTAGTTGAGGCAGCCGATGGGGGAGATGACGGCGGCGGTGCCGGAGGCAAAGATCTCCTGCAGGGAGCCGTCCTTGGAGGCGGCGATGATCTCGTCGATGGAGAGCTTGCGCTCGGAAACCTTGACGCCCCACTTCTTGAGAAGCTGAATGACAGAGTTGCGGGTGATGCCGGGCAGGATCGTGCCGGAATCCAGGGGCGCGGTGATGACCTCGTCATTGATGCGGAAGAAGGCGTTGGAGGTGCCGATCTCTTCGACGTACTTGTTCTCGGCAGCGTCCAGCCACAGAACGTCCTTGCAGTTATACTTCATGGCGTCGAGGGAGGCGCGCATGCCGCCGCCGTAGTTGCCGCCGACCTTGGCATAGCCCGTGCCGCCGCGGGCCGCGCGGATATAGGTATCCTGCACGAAGATGCGGGTGGTGGCAAGGCCGCCGTCGTTTGCCGCGTAGTAGGAGCCGGTCGGGGTCAGGATAATCATGAAGCGGTAGTGCTTGGCGGGCAGGACGGAGAAGGAGACCTCATCACCGAAGATGAAGGGGCGGATATACAGCGCCGTGCCGGGGGAGCTGGGGATCCAGTCGCGGTCTTCCCAGATAACGGCCTTGACGGCAGCAAGGAAGAGGTCGCCGGGCAGCTCGGGGATGCACATACGCTCGTTGGTGCGAACCATGCGGGCGATGTTCATGTCGGGACGGAAGAGCTGGATGTGGCCGTCGGCGGTCTTGTAGGCCTTCATGCCCTCGAACATCATCTGCGCATAGTGCAGCACGCAGGAGGCAGGCTCGATCTCGATGGGGGCGTGGGGAACGATGCGGCCGTCATGCCAGCCCTGACCCTCGTCCCAGTCCATGACGAACATGTGGTCGGTGAAGTACTTGGCAAAGCCGAGCTTGCTCTCATCCTCGGGCCGGGGCTTGGGATGGGTGGTGCGGGTTACGGGGAAATTGTATTCCATGGTTCTTCTCCTTTTCCTAAGGAAGCGCTGATTAAATCGAAGTGTGCGGATTGGCGAGCGGATTTTTCGGCTGTCGAAGCCTGAAAAGTGCAGGAATACTTTGTGTATTTCAAGCTTTTCAGGCAAAGACAGACGGGAAATACGCCGTCAAGACATGCGCGGCGATTTATTCAGCGTTTCCCTAAATAATTACTCTTTAAGCTCCCTTTGCGCAAGGGAGCTGTCACCAGTTCGCAAACTGGTGACTGAGGGATCGACAACTCTGTGGCCCGCTGCGGTAGAACGTTGCCGCAAATCTGTTCGATCCCTCCGGCCCATTCGGGCCACCTCCCTTTTTCCAAAGGGAGGTCAGCGGTCATAGTTTATACATCTCCGGTCTTCTGTCCCGGAAGACGTTGATGCTGCTGCGGATCTGCTCCTTGACGGCGAAATCGCAGTCGGCAAGGATGATCTCCTCCTGCTCGCCGGCCTCGGCCTTCACCTCGCCCCAGGGGTCGTAGATGGCGGAGTGCCCGCCGTATACCGTCTCCCCCGCCGTGCCGCAGCCGTTGCAGCAGGCCAGGAAGATCTGGTTCTCGATGGCGCGGGCGCGGTTGAGGGTCTGCCAGTGCAGCATACGCACTTTGGGCCACTCAGCCGGGACAAAGAGCAGGTCACACCCCTGCAGAACAAGGGAGCGCGTCAGCTCCGGGAAGCGCAGGTCGTAGCAGATGATAAGGCCGCACTTGACGCCGTCCAGCGTGAAGGTGCAGAGATGATCGCCGGGGGTGAAATATTCATGCTCGCCCATGGGGGTGAAGAGGTGGGTCTTGTCGTAGGAGGCAACGCACGCGCCCTCACGGTCAAAGACATAGGCGGTGTTGAAGACCTTCTCCCCACGCACTGTCGCGGCGCTGCCCGCGACAATGTTGACGTGCAGCTCTCTGGCGAGGGTGCCGAAGACGCGCTGCACCTTCTCCCCGTTCGGATCTGCCATATCGGCAAGTCCTTCCTTCGGGAAGAAGCCGAGGTTCCAGGTCTCAGGCAGCATGACCACGTCCGCGCCGTCGGCAGCCGCCCTGCGGACAAGCTCTTCCGCATGGACGAAGTTGTACGCGCTCTCCCCCAGGCGCACATTCATCTGGGCGCTTGCGATCTTCACGGCTGATAATCCTTTCCTGCCTGGATAGCCTTGAGGTTCACGTCCATGAGGTTCATCTTGCGGGCGGGGATCACATGCTTGAGCGCCTCTTCCACCGTCTCGTCCTTGATGCACTTGGTCTCGCGGATCACGGTGCCGAGCAGGATCATGTTGGCAAGGTTTTTCAGTTCCATGTCCTTTGCCATCTGGGTGGCGGGGACATAGTAGACGTCCACGTCGTCGCGCTGAACCTTGCGGGAGATGAGGGTGGAGTCCACAAAGATCTTGCCGCCGGGGACGACCGCGCTCTCATACTTGTCGAGAGAGGGGGCGTTCATGACGATGAGCACGTTGGGGTGCTGCACGATGGGAGAGCCCACGGGATCATCGGAGAGGATGACGTTGCAGTTGGCGGTGCCGCCGCGCATCTCGGGGCCGTAGGAGGGCAGCCAGCTGAGCTGACGCTTTTCCACGAGGCCCGCGTAGGCCAGCACCTTGCCGATAAACAGGAGGCCCTGTCCGCCGAAGCCGGCGATCACGATTTCATGATGTGCCATTCTTACGCCTCCTTATCCCGGAACACACCCAGCGGGTACTGGGGGATCATCGCCTCGTCGATCCACTGGAGAGCCTTCTGCGGCGTCATGCCCCAGTTGGTGGGGCATGCGGAGAGAACTTCGATGAAGGAGAAGCCCTTGCCGTCGATCTGGTTCTGGAAGGCCTTCTTGATGGCGCGCTTGGCGTTGCGGACGTTTTTCACGTTATTGACGGTCACACGCTCGAGGTAAGCAGGCGCGTCAAGGGTGGCCAGCAGCTCACACACGCGGATGGGGTAGCCCTGGGTCTTGGGGTCGCGGCCGTAGGGAGAGGTCTGGGTGACCTGGCCGAGCAGAGAAGTCGGAGCCATCTGGCCGCCGGTCATGCCGTAGATAGCGTTGTTGATAAAAATGACGGTGATGTTCTCGCCGCGGGCCGCGGTGGAGACCGTCTCGCACATGCCGATGGAGGCAAGGTCGCCGTCGCCCTGGTAGGCAAAGACGATATTGTCGGGCAGGGCGCGCTTGACGCCGGTGGCGACAGCGGGGGCGCGGCCGTGGGCGGCCTCGATCATGTCGCAGTTGAAATAATTGTAGGCCAGCACGGAGCAGCCGACGGGCGCGATGCCGACGGTCTTGCCCTCGATGCCGAGCTCGTCGATGGCCTCGGCAACCAGGCGGTGCACGATGCCGTGGGTGCAGCCCGGGCAGTAGTGCAGGACGGTGTCGGTCAGGGCATGGGGCTTTTCAAACACGATCATGCTTCAATTCCTCCTTCTGCGATTTTCTTGATATGCTGGAGCACCTCGTCCGGGGTGGGGATCATGCCGCCGACGCGGTTGCAGAGGGCGACGGGCTTTTTGCAGCGAATCGCAAGCTCCACATCGTCCTTCATCTGGCCCATGTTCATCTCCACGCAGAGGAAAGCGCCGACCTTGTCCGCCGCGGCGGCAAGGGCCTTCTTCGGGAAGGGCCAGAGGGTGATGGGACGGAGCATGCCGACCTTGATGCCCTGCTTTCTGGCTTCGACAATGGCGTTGCGGGAGACGCGGGCGGTGATGCCGCAGGCGACAATGCAGATGTCCGCGTCGTCCATCATGTACTCTTCCCAGAGCGCTTCGTTCTCTTCGATGGTCTTGTAGCGCTCATAACGGGCGAAGTTCTGCTTCTCCAGCGTCTCGGGCGAAAGATCCAGAGAGGTGATGACATTGTGGGGGCGCTTCATCTCGGTGCCGGTGGCAGCCCAGGGATTGTCGTCGCCAAAGGCGTTGCAGGGCTCGGGCAGGGTGACGGGCTCCATCATCTGGCCCATGGTGCCGTCAGCCAGCAGCATGGCGGGCATGCGGTACTTCCAGGCAAGGTGCAGGGCGCGGCCGGTGAGGTCTGCCATCTCCTGGACGGAGGACGGCGCGAAGACCAGCACATGGAAGTCGCCGTGGCCGGGGCCGCGGGTGACGAGGAAGTAGTCGGACTGGGAGGGCTGGATGCCGCCGAGGCCGGGGCCGCCGCGCTGGACATTGATGATGAGGGCGGGCAGATCCGCGCCGGCGAGGTAGGAGATACCCTCGGTCTTCAGGGAGATGCCGGGGCTGGAAGAGGAGGTCATGGCCGGGTGGCCGGTGGAGGCGACGCCGTAAACCATGTTGATGGCCGCGATCTCGCTTTCGGCCTGGAGGAAGGTGCCGCCGATCTTGGGCATCTTCTTGGCCATGTATGCCGCGACCTCCGTCTGCGGGGTGATGGGATAGCCGAAGTAGTGGCGGCAGCCGGCCAGAATAGCGGCCTCCGCGAGGGCTTCGTTTCCTTTCATCAGGACTGTTTCACTCATGAACCTGCTCCTTTCCTTAACGCTCCACGGTGATGACGCAGTCGGGGCACATCATGGCGCAGCTTGCGCAGCCGATGCACTCTTCGGGCTTCGTCAGCTCCACGGGGGAATATCCTTTGGGGTTGAGTCTGGTTTTAGAAAGGGCCAGGATCTGCTTCGGACATGCCGCGACGCACAGGCCGCAGCCCTTGCAGATTTCCTCTCTAAAGGTTAATTTTGCCAAGGCTTGTTCCTTCTTTCTCCATGTAGTATAGTTGCATGATCTGTATAGGAAAGAAATTGCTCACTTTGTTTTGAAGCTGGGCTGCGAGCTTTTCGGACGCGCAGCTCATCTTGACCGGGAGATTGACCCGCGCCGCGAGTTCCTCGGCGAAGCGCTCTCCCGCGATCACGTCCTCCGCCCTTGTAAGAGGGCCGAGGTTCGTGTTGTTGACAACCGCGGTGAAGGGCAGGCTGCAGGCGGCCTCGATCTCATAAAAGACCTCGAGCGCGTCGTCCACGGTTCGCGTCAGGGGGCGGGCCTTGTTGAGGACGAAGAGCATCTCATAGTCCCCCTCCTCCCGGATGGCGGGGACATAGCGGCCCAGGGCGAGCGCGCCCCGGTCGTCGCCGCCCACGTCGATGACGCCGCAGGCGCTGCGGTCGTCCACGAGGGAGTAGGCCTCCCCCGGCAGGGCGGGCAGGTCGACGTTGGAGTTTGCGTAGTCCGAGGAGATCAGGCGCACGCCCGCCTCCTTGAGCTGCTGCTCCCCGTCCTTGGTGCGGAAGTAGGGGTTTACGATATCCAGATCCGCGACCGTGACCCTGAGCCCCTGCCGCTTGAGCCACAGGGCGTAGTTCAAGGCAATATTGGTTTTCCCGCTGCCGTAATGTCCGGCAAAGAGGGTAAGGCGTTTATAGTCCATACATTGCTCCTTTTAAGCTCCCTTTCGCAAAGGGAGCTGTCGCGAAGCGACTGAGGGATCGATCCCTCCACCGCTTAAGCGGTCCCCCTCCCTTTTTCCAAAGGGAGGTTGAGGCAAGGTATTTACAGCTTGTTTCTCATGATCTTCCCGCTGATCGTCTTGGGAAGCTCGGTCTTGAACTCGACGATGCGCGGGTACTTGTAGGGCGCGGTGTTCTGCTTGACGTAGTTCTGGATCTCTTTCTTGAGTTCCTCGGTGCCCTCCTTGCCGGGGACGAGGACGATGCTGGCCTTGACGACCTGGCCGCGGATCTCGTCCGGCGCGGCAGAAACGCCGCACTCGAGCACGTACGGAAGCTCCATGATGACGTTCTCGATCTCGAAGGGGCCGATGCGGTAGCCGGAGGACTTGATGACGTCGTCCACGCGGCCGACATACCAGAAGAAGCCGTCCTCATCGCGCCAGGCCTCGTCGCCGGTGTGGTAATACCCGTCGTGCCAGACCTCGCGGGTGCGCTCCTCGTCCTGGTAGTAGCCAAGGAAGAGGCCGCATTTGCGCTTGCCGTGTTCGTCGGCCTTGATGACGATCTCGCCGCTGATACCGTCCTCGACGGGGTTGCCGTCGTGGTCGAGGATGTCCACCCCGTAGGCGGGGACGGGCTTGCCCATGGAGCCGGGCTTGATGTTCTCGCCCACAAGATTGGCGATGCCGAGGGTCATTTCGGTCTGGCCGAAGCCCTCCGCCACGCGCAGGCCCGTGAGCTTTTCAAACTGATAGAAGACCTCGGGGTTGAGCGCCTCGCCTGCCGTGGTGGCATGGCGGATAGAGGAGAGATCGTACTTGGAAATGTCGCTCTTGATGAGCATGCGGTACATGGTGGGCGGCGCGCAGAAGGTCGTAATCTTGTATTTTGCGAACATGGGCAGGATCTTCTCCGCGTCGAAGCGGTCAAAGTCATAGGTGAAGACCGCGCCCTCGCACAGCCACTGGCCGTAGAGCTTGCCCCAGAGAGCCTTGCCCCAGCCGGTCTCGGAGATGGTGAAGTGCAGGCCGTCGCGCTCGACAAGGTGCCAGTAGCGGGCCGTGACGAAGTGGCCGAGGGCGTACTTGTAGCTGTGCAGCGCCATCTTCGGATAGCCCGTGGTGCCGGAGGTGAAGAACATGAGCATGGGATCGTCCCCGCAGGGGGAATCCTCGCTCCGGCGGTAGCGGCGGGAGAAGAGGCCGTATTCGGAATCGAAGTCGTGCCAGCCCTCGCGCTTGCCGCCCACCAGGATCTTGGTGAGGTGCATGCCGTTTTTCTGCTCGCCGAGCTCCGCCTGATGGGCCACGTCCCCGTCCGCAGTGCAGACGATGGCGGACACACCTGCCGCCTTGAAGCGGTATTCATAGTCGTGGGAGAGGAGCTGGTTCGTCGCGGGAATGGCGATGGCGCCCAGCTTGTGCAGGCCGAGGATGGCAAACCAGAACTGATAATGGCGCTTGAGCACCAGCATCACGCGGTCGCCCCGCTTGATGCCGAGGGAGGTAAAGTAGTTTGCCGCCTGCGAGGAGGCATCCTTGATGTCCTTGAAGGTGAAGCGCCGCTCGGTCATGTCGTTTGCGACATGCAGCATGGCGAGCTTCTCCGGGGTCTTGCGGGCGATCTCGTCCACAATGTCAAAGGCGAAGTTGAAGCTGTCCTCGTTCTTGAAACGGATATCCCGCAGGCAGCCGGCGGCGTCCTCGGTGACCTCGATGAACTTCTCGCACAGCAGCGGCTCCTTTTCGGGCTTGAGCGCGGGCTTTGCCTCTTCCTCGGGCTCAGCCTGCATGAGACCTGGCTTCTGTACGGTCTCGTCCGCCGCCATGATCATGGCGAGGAAGGTGCAGTCCTGGCCGTCGATGGCGATCATGCCGTGGGGCGTGGAGCTGTCATAGTAGATGCTGTCGCCCTCGTGCAGGATCTCCTCATGCTCGCCGATGCGCACGCGCAGGGTGCCGGAGACAACGAGGTCGAACTCCTGTCCGGCGTGGGTGGTGGTGTGGATGGGCTCGTTCTGAAGCTCTGCGGAATACTGATAGGTGACCCAGTAGGGCGTGGCCATCTTCTTGCGGAAGAGCGCTGCCATGTTCTGGATGACGATGCCGTCCTCCACGGCGGTGACAAGGCCCTGATTCTTGCGGTTGACGGCATAGGAGGTCAGCCTTGCGCTGCGGCCCTCGAGAAGCTGGATCGGCTCGACCCCCATGGCCATGGCGGCCTTGTGCAGGAAGGTGAAGGGCAGATCCACCCGGCCCGATTCGTACTCGATGTACTGCGCCTCGGTAATGCCGGTGCGGGCAGCCATCTCTTCGGTGGAGAAGCCCACGATGTCGCGCAGTTCCCGGATACGGAGGGCGATCTGCATAAGCTGATTGTCTGCGGTTTGTACGTTCATTCCTATTTCTCCTCTTCCAAAGAAGTCGTTGACAGCAATAAGCGCGAGTTATCCATTACAAATCGTATCGGCAATGGAATGAAAAAAGCCCACCCCAAGAAGACTTGAGGCGAGCTGTCATAAACCCGCGGTACCACTCAAATTGCAGCGAAACGCTGCCGCTTCAGGCCCCAACAGGCCCTATCCCTTAACGCGGGCAGAACGTGAGACGCCTACTCGCCATGGCTTTCGGGTCTCCGGCTCGGAAGTGATGGGCACCTGAAGCTGGCGTTTCCGACTCGCACCGCCCGTCGGATCTCTGGGAACGCTTCCCTTCGGCCGTCTTCGTCACAGCCTTTGTGAATGTTGCCTCAATTATTACCGCAATTTCTTTATTTGTCAAGGAGAAACTTTCGCCATTTAAAGAGATTTGACTTTTTGACGAAAAGCAAGGGTCGATTTACTCAAGATTCAGCGCTTTTGCCGCTTCCTCGCGCATCTTGTATTTGAGGATCTTGCCCGCCGCGTTCATGGGGAAGCTGTCGGTAAAGGCGATATAGCGCGGCACCTTGTGGCGGGCCATGTGATCCGTGATGTACTGGCGCATCTCCGCCTCGGTCATTGTCTCCCCTTCCTTGAGGATGATGGCGGCATAGGCCTCCTCGCCGTACTTCTTGTCCGGTACGCCGATGACCTGCACATCCTGCACCTTGGGATGGGTGTAGATAAACTCCTCAATCTCCTTGGGGTAGATGTTCTCGCCGCCGCGGATGATCATGTCCTTGAGTCTGCCGGTGATGCGGTAGTTGCCGTTTTCGTCCCGCACGGCGAGGTCGCCGGAGTGGAGCCAGCCCTCGCTGTCCACGGTCTCGGCGGTGGCGCGGGGCATTTTATAATAGCCCTTCATGGTATTATACCCGCGCGAGCAGAATTCACCCGTCTGATTATCGCCGAGCTCAAGCCCGGTCTCCGGGTCGATGATCTTGCACTCCACATGCGGGAAGGCATAGCCCACGGTGTCGGTGCGCACGTCGATGGAATCCGTCCAGGCGGACATGGTGCTGCCGGGGGCGGACTCGGTCTGCCCATAGACGGAGACGATGCCGCGCATGTTCATCTCGTCCGGCTGGGCGGCGCGGCGCATCAGCTCCGGCGGGCAGCCCGCGCCCGCCATGATGCCCGTGCGCATGTGGGAAAAGTCCGTCTTGCGGTAGTCGGGGTGGTTGAACATGGCGATGAACATGGTGGGCACGCCGTTAAAGCAGGTGATCTTCTCCTGCTGGATGCAGGCCAGGGAGCTCTTGGCGGAGAAATAGGGCATGGGGCAGAGCGTGGCCCCGTGGGTCATGGAGGAGGTCATGGAAAGCACCATGCCGAAGCAGTGGAACATGGGCACCTGGATCATCATGCGGTCGGCGGTGGAGAGACCCATGCGGTCGCCGATGCATTTGCCGTTATTGACAACGTTGTAGTGCGTGAGCATGACGCCCTTGGGAAAGCCCGTCGTGCCGGAGGTGTACTGCATGTTGCACACGTCGTCGGGCTTTACCTGCGCGGCCATGGCGTTGACCGTCTCCTGCGGCACGAGATCGCCGCGGGACATGGCCTCGTCAAAGGTGAGGCTGCCCTCCTGCTTAAAATCAACGGTGATGACGTTTCGCAGGAAGGGAAGCTTGCGGCAGTGCAGGGGCTTGTCCTTGTCGTGGCCCTTGAGCTCGGGGCAGAGCTCGTTGATGATGGCGCGGTAGTTGGAGTCCAGGCACGACTCGATCATGACGAGCGTGTGGGTGTCGGACTGGCGCAGGAGGTATTCGGCCTCATGGCTCTTGTAGGCGGTGTTGACCGTGACGAGCACCGCGCCGAGCTTGACGGTGGCCCAGAAGGTGATGTACCAGGCCGGGATGTTCGTAGCCCAGATGGCGACCTTGCTGCCGGGCTTTACGCCGAGATACACAAGCGCGCGGGCGAAGCGATCCACATCCTCGCGAAATTCCTCATAGGTGCGGGTGTAGTCGAGAGTGGTGTACTTGAAGGCGTACTGATCCGGGAACTCCTCCACCATGCGGTCAAGCACCTGGGAGAAATTGAGATCGAGCAGCTCGTCCTTCTTCCAGACGTATTCGCCGGTGCCGTCATGGTTGGGGTAGAGGCGCTTTTTCTTGCCGCGGGTGTTCTCAAAGCGGCTCATGTAGTTGACAAAGTGCGGGAAGATAATGTCCGGGTCGTCCATGTCCTCGATCCACTCCGGCTTCCAGACGAGGGAGATGAAGCCGTCGTAGTCGATGGAGCCGAGGGCGCGGATCATCTCATCGACGGGCAGGCTCCCCTCGCCGATGATGTTGTATTCGCCGGACTCGTCCGAGTCGCGGATATGCACATGGCGCACATACGCGCCGAGGTTTTTGATGGTGGTGTCGGCGTCCTCGCCGCAGTCGTGGCAGGGGTGGTGGATATCCCAGAGCGCCGCGAGGCGGTCGCTGGCAAAGTCGTCCAGCAGGGCGCGGAGCCGTCCGGTATCGGCATAGATGCCGGTGGTCTTGATGAGAAGCGTCACGTCCGCCTGCTCGGCCCTGGGCAGGATCTTCGCAAGGCGCTCGCGCACAAGCTCTTCCCGATCCTCCAGCGCGATGACGGCGACATAGGGCGTGCGGATGGCGTTTGCGACTTCAAAGAGCTTCTCGAGCCCCGCAAGCTCCGTGTCCGAAACGGAGAGGTCGACAGTGCTGTCAAGGCAGGGGACGGACATGCCGTTTTCCCTGAGCTGCCTTGCGGTGGTGGCGGCGCGATAGCGGTCGAAGGGGCAGCCGCGGTCGATGAGATCATGACGCTTATAGAGGTCATAGAGCTCGATGCCGTTCATGCCGCTCTCTTTGGCGGATTCCAAAAGCTGCTCCCAGTCCAGGGACTGCCAGCCGCGGGTAGAAAAGGAAAGCTTCATGCCTCGCCCTCCTCATATACGATCTTGTTGAGCGCGTTCACATAGGCCATGATGCTGGAATACACGATGTCGGTGGAGATGCCGCGCCCGGAATAGAGCTTGCCGTTGGACACGAGGCGCACCACCGTCTCGCCCATGGCCTCGCGCCCTTCGGTGACGGCGCGGATCTGGAAATCATCCAGCTCATAGTGGCGGTTCACGATCTTCTCCAGTGCGAGGAAGGCGGCGTCGATGGGGCCGTCGCCCAGGGTGACGCCTTCCAGGGTTTCGCCCTGGTAGTTCAGCTTCAGGTGCGCCATGGCGGAGATGTTGCTGCCGCTGTTGATGACGTAGCTTTCCACGGTGTAGCTCTGCGGAACCTGCAGGGCGACGGAGGCGATGATGGCGTCAAGCTCCCGCGCGCCCACCTGCTCCTTGTGGCTCAGAAGCTCCTGTACGGCCTCCCACACAGCCTGGATATCCTCGTTATTGAGGTCATAGCCGAGCTCCCGCGCGGCGTTTGCCACGCTCACAGTGTCGTCCCCGATGGCAAGGGAGAGCTCCCGCGCGGCGTCCTGCACCCCGTCGTCAAAGGGCGAGGTCTTGTTGCGCTTGGTCTCCACCATCCAGACGATCTGGCGCACGATGCGCTTGAGCTCTACCGTGTGCAGGGGACATGCGACGCCGAAAAGCTCCTCGCGCGCGGCGAGGATGCCCGCCACGTTCTGGAGGGAGGCGGTCTCCCCGGCGCAGGCGGTCTTGACCTCGCGCGCCCCGGCGCGCACCGCCGCGACGCAGCAGGCGTCCGCCATGGCCATGGTGTCGGCGCAGGCGACGCCGAGGGTAACATCCTTCAGCGCCGGGATGGTGTCGATCAGATTCTTCAAAAACGCCGCCAGCTCCTCCGGCAGCAGCGCCCCGGTCGCGTCGCAGACCGTGACGGTCTTTGCGCCCGCGCCGATGGCCGTCTCGATGGCGCGCTTGAGGAAGGCTTCGTCGCTGCGGGTCGCATCCTCAGCGAGAAATTCCACATCCTGCGTCTTTTCCGCGCAGGCGCGCACGATGCTGTCGATAGTCTCGATCATGGCGTCGGGCTTTTTGCGGGAAAGATACTCCATCTGCACGGTGCTGACGGGGGCCATGACCTGCAGTCTCGGGTGCTTTGCGCCCTTGAGCGCCTCCCAGGTCTGACTGACGCTCTCCGCGTCCAGCTCCACCTGCACGGCGACGATGCTGTTTTTCACGGCGGAGGCGATGGATTTGATGCGCAGGGCGTCGGCCCTCGCGGAGCGGATCCCCTCAATTTCGATGACGGAAACCGCGAGCTTGTCCAGGAGCTTTGCGACCTCGATCTTCCCCTTGAAGCTCAGGCTGTTGTCCCCCTGTCTTGCAAGCTGCTTCATCGTAATGTCGCTGACGCGGATTTTGTCCATTGTATGCACTTCCTTTGGCAAATAGATAAACCCCCGAAGCTCTGCTGAGCTTCAGGGGCGAATTTGTATTCGCGGTACCACCCTGTTTTTTCCGCCGGCGGCGGACTCTCTCGGGTTCCGATAAACCCATGGCCTGTAACGGGGCCTCCCGTGATCCGCTACTGTTCAGCCTTCGCAGATCCCGCTCAGGAACGAGACGCTTTCCGTTTCCCGCGCCGACTCGCACCAGCCGCCGGCTCTCTGTGGCAGTCCTTCGGAAGCGATTTTCCTTCATCGCGATTTTACTATGCGGATTTTATCACAGGGTACCCCCAGCGTCAACTGTATAAATTACCATTTTTTCTAACGGAATTTGAAATAATTCTTGACATTATGCCGTTCTCTCGCTAAACTTGCGCGTATACCAAGAGAAACCGGGTGACCCCTATGCATATTATCGACGCGCATGTACACATTTTTCAGCCCCGCATCGCCCTCGCCGCCGTGATGGCGACCAACAGCTTCTATGAAGGCTCCAGCAACGCGGAGATCCCCGTGCCCGTTGCGCTCGGCCATCTGCCGGGAACGGTGGACGATCTGCTGCCGCGCATGGAAAAGGACGGGGTCGACCGCGCCGTGGTCTTCTCCACCGCCACCGCGCCGCATCAGGTGGAGACCATCAACCGCTTTATCCGCGACGCCTGCCGGGAAAACCCGCAGCTGATCGGGGTCGGCACCATGCACCCCGACTATCCCGACTTTGAGGGCGAGGTAAGGCGCATGAAGGAGAGCGGCCTTGTGGGCATCAAGCTGCACCCGGACATTCAGCGCTTCAGGCTCGATGACGAGCGCCTCATGCCCCTGTATGAGATCATGAGCGCGGAGAATCTGTTTCTCATTGCCCATACGGGCGATTACCGCTACGACTATTCCACGCCGAGCCGCATGGCCCATGTGGCAAAGACCTTCCCGAAGCTCCGGTGCGTGGCCCCGCACTGCGGCGGCTGGAGCGAGTGGACGCAGGCGCGAGAGTGCCTGAACCTGCCGAACGTCTACATCGACACCAGCAGCACCCTCCCCTTCAACGCCTACGACGCCGCCCGCAAGGCCTTTGCGCTGTTCGACCCGACACATATCTTCTTCGGCACGGACTACCCCATGTGGGAGCCCGGCGAGGAGCTGGAGCGTTTCTTTTCCCTCAAGCTCGGGGATCGCATGAACGAGATGATCCTGAGCGAGAATTTTGAGGTGTTTTTGAAGATGTAACCCCTTCCACCGCTGAAGCGGTCCCCCTCCCCCATCCGCCGCAAGCGGCTGGGGGAGGCAAGAAAAGCCGCGGCCCCGGAAGCTCTTTGATGCTTCCGGGGCCGCAGTTTTTCAGGACTTGTAGATGACCAGGGTCTGTCCTTCGTAGATGAGATCGGGGTTGCGGATGTCGTTCCAGGCAATCAGATCCAGAATCGACACATTGAACTGTGCCGCGATCTTGAGCAGGGTGTCGCCCCGCTTGACGTTATACCCGATCTTCTGCCGTCTCGGCTCCTGCTGCGCGCCGCCGCTGACCTTGCCGAGCCCGGCGTCGTCAAGACGGCTCATCTCCTTTTGACTCATACGTGTTCCTCCTTCTTTCCGCGGCCGGACAGTATAGCCGCCCAGCCTGAACGATACTGAAATTATAAGCGCCGCACGGTTTTTTTACAAGCGAGGCAGGCAAACTTTAGGAAATCTTAAGGAATCAGCCTCTGTTAGTCTTTGCTATCTTTTTTGCAAAACCCCTTGACAAGTTAGCGTTGATTAACTATTATAGCGTAAGAAGTTAGCTGTGCGCAACTTCTGAGAGAGAACGCAAAGGAAGGTACTGCAATGATGCCATTGAATGTGGCTGAGCCGGGTGAGGAGAACATCATCCGGAAAATCGGCGGCAGCCCCGATGTGAAAAAGCATCTGGAAGATCTCGGCTTCGTGGTGGGCGGGGCCGTAACGCTGGTCACCGTCCTGAACGGGAACGTGATCGTCAACGTCAAGGACACCAGGATCGCCCTGGACGCGGACATGGCCCGCCGTATCATGATTTAATTTCGATTGCAAAAAGGAGGAAAGAGGTATGAAAACACTGCGAGACGCCAGAATCGGCGAGACCGTTAAGGTCGTGAAGCTCCACGGAGAGGGCGCGGTCAAGCGCCGCATCATGGACATGGGCATCACCAAGGGTGTGTCGGTCTACGTGCGCAAGGTGGCGCCGCTGGGCGACCCGGTGGAAGTCACCGTCCGCAATTACGAGCTGAGCCTGCGCAAGGCCGACGCCGAAATGGTTGAGGTCGAGTAAAGGCAGACGCGCGTTTCGGGGTAAAGACCCCAACTTTTTTAAGCTCCGCGGTTAGCAAATTCTAACCCGGAAAAGAAAGGATTTTTGGATATGGATATTCGTATTGCCCTGGCCGGCAACCCCAACAGCGGCAAAACAACGCTGTTCAACGCCCTGACCGGCTCGACCCAGTTCGTCGGCAACTGGCCCGGCGTGACCGTAGAAAAGAAGGAAGGCAAGCTCAAAAAGTTTGACGGCGTGACCGTCACCGACCTGCCTGGCATTTATTCCCTCTCCCCCTATACGCTGGAGGAAGTGGTCGCAAGAAACTACCTCATTGACGAGCGCCCCGACGCCATCCTGAACATCGTGGACGGCACGAACCTGGAGCGCAACCTCTACCTCACCACCCAGCTCACCGAGCTTGGCATCCCCGTGGTCGTGGCCATCAACATGATGGACATTGTCCGCCGCAAGGGCGATCAGATCAACATCAAGGAGCTGTCCCGCCAGCTCGGCTGCGAGGTCGTGGAGATTTCCGCCCTGAAGGGCGACGGCATCCAGAACGCGGCCGAGGCCGCCGTCAAGGCTGCCAAGGGTACGCGCACGATCCCCCAGCACAAGTTCAGCGGCGTTGTGGAGCATGCCCTGGCTCACATTGAAGAGGTCACGGTACATAATCTCCCCGAGGAACAGCAGCGCTGGTACGCCATCAAGCTCTTCGAGCGCGACGAAAAGGTGCTGCAGAAGCTGAACCTGCCCGCCGCCACGGTGGAGCATATCGAGCAGGACATCAAGGCCGCCGAGAAGGAGCTGGACGACGACGCCGAGAGCATCATCACCAACGAGCGCTACATCTACATCGGCTCCGTCATCAAGGCCTGCTATAAAAAGAAGAGCGTCGGGGAGCTCACCATCTCCGACAAGATCGACAAGATCGTCACCAACCGCTGGCTCGCACTGCCCATCTTCGCGGTGGTCATGTACCTGGTCTACGCCATCTCCATGGGCACCTCCATCGCGGACGGCGGCATCTCCATCGGCACCTTCCTCACCGACTGGGCAAACGATGTGCTGGGCGGCGAATGGCTGGTCGAAGGCTCCCGTGCGCTGCTTGAGAAATGGGGCGCGGCTCCCTGGCTGGTCGGCCTCATCTCCGACGGTATTCTCGCGGGCGTCGGCGCGGTGCTCGGCTTTGTGCCGCAGATGCTGGTGCTGTTCCTGATGCTCTGCATCCTCGAGGACTGCGGCTACATGGCCCGCATCGCCTTCATCATGGACCGTATCTTCCGCCGCTTCGGCCTCTCCGGCAAGAGCTTTATCCCCATGCTGGTCGGCACCGGCTGCGGCATTCCCGGCGTCATGGCCTCGCGCACGATTGAAAACGAGCGCGACCGCCGCATGACCATCATGACCACGACCTTCATCCCCTGCGGCGCAAAAATGCCCATCGTCGGCCTGATCGCGGGCGCGCTCTTCGGCGGCAGCACGCTGGTCTCCACCTCCGCCTACTTCATCGGCATCGCCGCCATCATCATCTCCGGCATCATGCTCAAGAAGACCAAGATGTTCGCGGGCGATCCCGCTCCCTTCGTCATGGAGCTGCCCCCCTACCACGTTCCCGCACTCGGCAACGTCCTGCGCGGCACCTGGGAGCGCGGCTGGTCGTTCATCAAGCGCGCCGGCTCCGTCATCGTCGTCGCCTCCATCGTGATCTGGTTCCTCTCCGGTTTCGGCACTGTCAACGGCCGTTTCGGCATGGTGAAGGAGCTGTACAACGACGAGACCGTCGTCACCAAGGAGTATGTCTCCCAGGTGGCAGAGCGCATGAACATCCCCGAGGACGAAGTCGAGCCCATGGATGACTCCATCCTTGCCCGCGTTGCCCAGCCTGTTTCCTTCGTCTTTAAGCCCTTGGGCTTCGGCGACTGGAAGCCCACCGTCGCCACTGTCACCGGCCTTGTGGCCAAGGAGGAAGTGGTCGGCACCTTCGGCGTCCTGTATAACTACGACGATAAGGACGGCGAGGAAGAGCTGGAAGAGAACGGCGACCAGATCTGGGATAAGGTCGCGAAGGACTTCAACAACTTCTCCGGCGGTCACGGGAAGCTGGCGGCTTACGCCTTCATGATCTTCAACCTCCTGTGCGCCCCCTGCTTTGCGGCCATCGGCGCAATCAAGCGCGAGATGAACAGCCGCAAGTGGACCTGGTTTGCCATCTGCTATCAGTGCTGCTTTGCCTATGTGATTGCCCTGATCGTGTGGCAGCTCGGCTGCGCCTTCGCCGGCAGCATGAACATCCTCGGCCTGATCGTGGCCCTTGTTCTGCTCGGCGCGATCTGCTGGCAGCTCTTCAAGCCCTACAAGGAGTCTCAGAAGCTGAGCGTCAAATAACTGTCTCCTGTTTCCTCTTTTTCTTTGCGGCGGTGCCGGGCTTCCCGGTATCGCCGCAGCCTCCCGAAAGGAAGTGATTTCATGCTCGCGTGGTTCGCGGCAAATCTGATCAATATTGTGCTGATCCTCGTGGTTGCCGGGGTGGTCGGACTGATCCTGCGCGGTATGATCCGCGACAGGAAGGCCGGGAAATCCGCCTGCGGCGGCAGCTGCGCCGACTGCGGCGCCTGCCATGGCTGCGGGACGTGCAGACAATAGCATCATTGTATAAGCAAAGGCCGTCGGCGGGTGCCGACGGCCTCATTCTTTTTTCTGTTATTCTCCCGCGGCTTTGCGCTTTGCGGCTTCCTCTTCCTCCAACTGGCGGTAGGCCACCTTGCCGACAAGGGTCTTGGGCAGGCTCTCGCGAAACTCCAGTTCCTTGGGCATGGCGTACTTGGCGATGTGTTTTGCGGCGTAGTCCATGATGGCCTGGCGCGTCTCCTCGCTCGCGGGCACGCCGGGCTTGAGGGTCACGAAGACCTTCGGCCGGTGCATGCGGTAGGGGTCGGGTACGCCGATCACGCAGCTCATCTGCACCAGCTCGTTTGCGTCGAAGATATTCTCAAGCTGGGCGGGGTAAATGTTGTAGCCGGAGGAGATGATCATGCGCTTGGAGCGGCCGCGGAAGTAGATAAAGCCCTCGGCGTCCATATAGCCGAGATCCCCGGTATAAACCCAGGTCAGACCGTCGGCATGGCGGCGCAGGGTCCGGGCAGTCTCTTCGGGGTGCTTGATGTACTCCTTCATGACCGTGGGGCCGGCAAGCAGGATCTCTCCCTCCTCGCCATAGGGCAGCTCCTCGTCCGTGTCCGGCTTCACGATCTTGATATAGGTGTCCGGGAAGGGAATGCCGATGCTCCCCTCCTTGGCTTTGGTGATGGGCGTGAGGCAGCAGGCGGTGACGGTTTCGGTGGTGCCGTAGCCCTCGCGCACCTGGATGACAGCCTTGTGGTCGTAGAGGAATTTGTCAAACTTCTTTTTGAGCTCCACGGACAGGGAATCGCCGCCGGAGAAGACGCCCTTGAGGCAGCTCAGATCCGCTTTTTCCATGTTCGGAAGCCTCAGCAGCGCCTCATACAGCGTGGGCACGCCCGCAATGAAGTTGCAGCGGTACTTGGTGATGAGTTTGGAATAGCTCTCGGCGGTGAAGCGCGGCACCAGGATGCAGCGCCCGCCCTGGGCCAGCATCGAGTGGATGCACACGCCGAGGCCAAAGCCGTGGAAAAGCGGCATGGCGGAGAGCATCTTGTCCCCCGGGCGGAACATGGGGTTCGTGGCGATGATCTGGGCCGAGAGGGCGTTGAAGTTCAGGTTTGTCAGCAGGATGCCCTTGGTGGTGCCGGTTGTGCCGCCGGAATAGAGGATGGCGGCGGGATCGTCCGCCCCGCGCTTGACCTTGTAGTTCCAGAAGCAGGCCTTGCCGAGGCGCATGAACTCGTCCCACATGATGACGGGCGCGTCCTCCGGGATCTTCTTGATCTTGCGCCCCTCGGTCAGCATGTAGCCGACGCGCAGGGGTTTGGACAGCGCGTCCCGGATGCGGGCGATGACCACGTTCACCACACAGGTGTTCTCGCGGATCGCCTCAAACTTGTGGTAGAACTGATCGAGGGTAACGACCGTGACGCTCTCGGACTCGTTGATATAAAATTCCAGTTCCTTTTCGCTCGAGAGCGGGTGCACCATATTGGCCACCGCGCCGATCATGTTCACAGCATAGAACGTATAGATGGCCTGGGGGCAGTTCGGCATGGCGATGGTCACGCGGTCATTCTGCCGCACGCCGATGGTGCGCAGACTCCTTGCGCATTTTTCGATATTTGCCACCATTTCTTTATAAGTGGTGGACTTTCCCATGAAGTCAAAGGCAATGTTGCTGGGATAGAGCCTGGCGTTATTTTCCAGCATCTCCACCATGGAGCCCTGGAAGTACTCCATATTGGCGGGCACATCGCCCATGCTCGACAGCCACGGGCGCTTTGCAGTAATTTCCATATCGTTGTTCCTTCTTTTTATGTGTTTTCAGCAGCAACTTGATTTGACCTCCCTTTGGAAAAAGGGAGGGGGACCGCTTGCGGTGGTGGGATCGATCCCCCAGTCACTTCGTGACAGCCCCCTTTTTCCAAAGGGGGCTTAGCTCACCGCTTTATGTTCAATACTCCACAGGTGTGGAGAAGGGCTGCTCCAGAAGTTCTGGATTCTCCAGGATCTTGTGCAGCAGGCGGACGGTACCGGCGTAGTAGAAGCCGTCGCCGATCCGCTCATCGAGCGTGAGGCCCAGGGAGATGACCGGGCGGACGGTATGGCTGCCGTCCTCATGCCACTCGGGGGCGAGATGCTTTCTGCCGATCATGCCGAAGAAGGAGTTGGTGCCCCAGTTATTCAGATGATGGTAGCCGCTGTCCATGCCGATGGAGCCGAGATTGGTCAGGAAGATGGAGGAATAGTTGGGGTCGGCCTTGATGAGATCATAGGGCACCTTGCCGTTGCGGTCAAGCTCGAAGAGGATGTTCACAATGATGTGCAGCAGCCACCGCGGCAGCTTCAGGAGCTTTGTCATCATGTCGGTGGAATTGTCCAGCACATCCTCGCGGCGGCACTGGTGGATTTCCTCCATGATGGACTTGTGCAGGGTGTCAATGGTGTCGTTCTCGTCGTACTTCTTATACGCGAGGCCTTCCTCGGACTTGTCCTCAAATTTCTTTTTGACCACAAAGGAGACGGAGATGTGGTCACGCATGTACAGGCGGTTGCCGGAGATGAAGCGGTTCATGCGCGGGCGCAGCACAAAGCACTTGACCATGGCGGCAAGAAAGATGTGGAAATAGGTATACTTATCCTCCGTCAGCCCCTCGTTCTTTTTGGCAAGGTAGGCGTCCAGCGGGCGGGCGTCGATGTCCACGTTGATGTGCGCCTCGTTGTCGGCGCGGTTCGGCATGAGGTAGGCCATGAACTGGCCGAGAGCCGGGGCCTCGTCCCGCAGCCAGTAACCGTCAAAGCGGTCGCCGCTCTTTTTGGGTCGTTTTTCCATTGTGTTCTCCCTTTCCGATTCTTTTTCCGTGAAAACAGTATAAAACCAAGTGGAGGCAATTTCAACAAAATCTTTATGTTTTTAGCTTGTAAAGATTTGTCCGGTACCGTCTCTGCAAGTCTTGAAAGGCCGCACAGTGTGTTATATAATAGTTAATCTGAGATTATTTTTAATGCATGGGGGCGGGTAAATGCCGTATCTGATGCGTCTGGACGACGCCTGTGAAAAACGGGATATTGAAAAGTGGGAACGCATGGAGGCCATCCTTGACAAATACCGTATCGCCCCGCTGGTGGGGATCATTCCCTGCTGCAAGGATCCCGAAATGGAAAAGTACCCCGCGGACAACGCGTTCTGGGACACGGTTGCCCGCTGGAAGAAAAAGGGCTGGGTGCTCGCGCTGCACGGCTTTGACCATGTGTACATCACGAAGGAGGGCGGGCTGAACCCGGCGCAGAAGCGCTCGGAATTTGCGGGGGTACCGCCGGAGGAGCAGAAGCGGAAAATCACGGAGGGCGTGAAAATTTTCCGTGCGCACGGCTTTGAGCCGCAGGTTTTCTTTGCCCCCTCGCACACCTTTGACCGCAACACGCTTTCGGCCCTTCGAGAGTGCAGCGAGATCCGCGTGATCTCCGACACGATCGCAAGCCGCCCCTATACCCTGGACGGCTTCACCTTCATCCCCCAGCAGTCCGGTGTGGTGCGCAGGCTCCCCTTTGAGACGCTGACCTTCTGCTACCACCCGAACATGATGCAGGACGCGGATTTCAAACGGCTGGAAGCTTTCCTCTCGGAGAATGCAAAGCAGTTTCAAAGCTTTGAGGCAAAGCTCACCGGCAGAAAGCGCAGCCTTTACGACAGGCTGATGCGAACGCTGTATCTCATCAAATGGAGCCGCCGATAAGGCGGGAAAGGACGCCATGTTTGATTATGTTTGTCACGGGACGCTCACCGCGCCGGACGCGCTGAAAGCGCGCGCGGGGGAGCTTCCGAGTTTTCACGATATAGAACTGATCGCCCCCCTCTTCTGGGCCGACCACTGCCTTGAATGCAGTCCCCCGGCCTGCTACGCCTCCTGCGAGATGTTCGAGGCCAACGAGATCGGGCGCTGCAGGCGCGTGGATTACATGGAGCTCGGGACGATCCCCGGCTTTGACTTCCCCGCCGCGCACCTGCGCTTTCGCAAGTGGGCGAAGCTCCGGTGTCCGTACACCAGCAGCGCAGTCCATAGCGCGGAAGGTTTTCTCGCGGACAATCGCCGCCACGAAGAGCGGCTTGCGCTGACGCGAAAGCTCGACAGCGCCTTTCTGGCCGCGCCGATGCAGCTTCGCTGGCCCGCCTCGCGCCTGCTGCACCACCAGTATATCAAAAAATACTGGCCGCTCCCGAACCAGCGTTCCGCGGCGCGGGAGCTGTGCCTGGTCTTCTGGGCTGTGAAACCCGTGCATGACAGCCGCCTGATCCTCGACTCCTACGACTTTGACGATATGCTGCTCACGCGCAATGTGTACACGGTGCATGAGGGGCTGAATGTCTGGCGCGTCCCGGCGGAGAAGCTGAGCCGCCAGGGCGAGCCGGTTTTTGCCCTTGAACTCTTCCCCTCCGACGATGAGGCGCTGGAGCTCTATATCCTGTTCTCGGATCTTGTGACCTTCCGGGCAGGCTCCGTCTTTGCCAATCCCGCGAAGCCGAAAAAGCAGAGCGCGAAAAAGGTCAAGTGCGTGGCCTGGGATCTGGACAACACGGTGTGGGACGGCATCCTCGGTGAGGACGGACTGGACGGCGTGACGCTCAGACCCGAGGCCGCAGACGTGATCCGGCAGCTTGACGAGCGCGGCATCCTCAACACGATCTGCAGCAAAAACGACGAGGCCCCTGCCAAAGCCGCGCTTGAAAAGTTCGGTCTGTGGGAGTTTTTCCTCTATCCCAGAATCAACTGGCTGCCCAAGAGCGGAAACCTTTCGGAGATCAGCAGACTCCTGAACATTAACGTCGACACCTTCGCCTTTGTGGACGATTCCGCCTTTGAGCGCGCAGAGGTTGAAAACGCCCTCGGATGCGTGCGCGTCTTTGCGGACAGCGAGGTTGAAAAGCTGCTGAGCCTCCCGGAGTTTGACGTGCCGGTGACGGCGGACTCCAAAAAGCGGCGCAGCTTTTACATGGCCGAGGCGAAGCGCCAGGACGCCTTCACCGAATCCGAGAGCGGCGACTATCGCTCCTTCATCCTCTCCTGCGCCTTTGAGGTCGACATTGCCCGGTGCGCGTCCGACGAGGACGTCAAACGCTGCCATGAGCTTCTGATGCGCACAAACCAGCTCAACGCCTCCACCAACCGCATCCCGTATGATGAATTTTGCGCCATAGCAGCCGACCCCGAAAAGCTCGTTCTGCGTGTCCGGTGCCGCGACAAATACGGCGAATACGGCACGGTGGGCTGTCTGATTCTCGAGAAGCAGGAAGACGCGCTTTTGTGCACCGACTTTGTGATCTCCTGCCGCGTGGCGAAAAAGAAGGTGGAGAGCGCCGTGATCCGGCATCTGATGGAGCGCTTCGGAATGGGTATGAATATCGTCTATCGCCCGTCCGAGCGAAACCATGTGCTGAGGGAGGAGTTTCTCTCCATCGGTGCCGAGTACGACGAGGCGAACGCGCGCATGCGCTTTACGAAAGAGACGATCCGCGACGCAGACTGGGCGGCGGTGACGGATCACATTGGGGGTTAAATCATGCGCCTGAACTCTACCGGAAAAAGCACGGCGCGGGACATGACGCAGGGCCCGATCCTGCAGCAGCTTGTCTATTTCGCGCTGCCGCTGATGCTGGGAAACGTCTTCCAGATGCTCTACAACACGGTGGACTCCGTCATTGTGGGAAACTTTGTGAGCAAGCAGGCCCTCGCCGCCATCGGCTCCACCACCGTCATCGTGAACATGCTGGTGTTCTTCTTCAACGGCTTTTCCATCGGGGCCGCCGTGCTCATCAGCCGCTATTTCGGCGCGCGCAATATGCGCAAGCTGCACGACGCCATCGAGACCACCATGGCCGCAACCTTTGTGCTGAGTCTGCTGTTCTCCCTGCTGGGCGTCGCGCTGGTGAAGCCCATGCTGCAAATCATGCGTACGCCGGAGGACGTCATGGCGGACGCGGCGCTGTATCTGCGCATCTACTTCGGCGGCATCTCGGGGCTTCTGATCTACAACATGGGAAGCGGCATCCTCCGCGCCGTGGGCGACTCCACAAGGCCGCTGTACTTTTTGATTCTCACGAGCATTCTGAACATCCTCCTTGATCTCTTCTTTGTCATCGTGCTCAAGGCCGGGATCGCCGGGGCCGCCATCGCAACCATCCTCTCGCAGTTTCTCTCGGCGGCGCTCATTCTGATGCTCCTGACGCGCGCAAAGGACGTGTACCGCATGAGTTGGCGGGAGCTGCACATTGACCGCGTCATCCTCGGCAAAATTTTCGCCGTGGGCATGCCCGCCGCCATCCAGTCGGTCATCACGGCCTTTTCCAATATCTTCGTGCAGGGCTATATCAATGTCTTCGGTTCGAACGTCATGGCGGGCTGGAGCAGCTACAACAAGCTCGATCAGTTCATCATGCTGCCCATGCAGAGCATGGCCATGGCCGCCACCACCTTTGTCAGCCAGAACATCGGCGCGGGCAACGAGCGGCGCAGCGACCGCGGCACCGTGACCGCACTGGAGATGAGCTGCGGCGTGACCGGTGCGATCGCCCTGGCGCTGTTTCTCTTCGCCCCGGCGGCGGTGCGGCTCTTCTCCCCCGACGCGGCGGTGATCCGATACGGTGTGATGTTCCTGCGCACGAACGTCTTCTTCCTGCTCTTTAACTGCATCAACCACGTTCTCGCCGGCGCTCTGCGCGGGCGGGGTGATTCCCGCGGGCCGATGGTCATCATGCTCTCCACCTTCGTGGCGCTGCGGCAGTGCTATCTCTACTGGGTCACGCACTACGTCGCCAACACCCCGCAGCTTGTCGGCTTCGGCTACCCGGTGGGCTGGATGGCCTGCTGTGCGGTGGAGCTGACTTATTATTACTTCAAGCACCGCAGGCGCGCAAGGGCGGAAGCCCTGTCGGATCCCGAAAGCTGAAGCGCAACGATATGACAACACCCAGCCGGGATTTTGGCTGGGTGTTGGTCTTTATACGATCTCAAACTGGAAGTTCTCGAATTTCAGCTTGCTGCCCTCGTCGGCTTCCATGGGAAGCAGTGCGCGGGCGATGAAGTACGGCTCCTCCTGGGCGCTTGTACAGGTGAGCCAGGCATAGTCCCCGTCGATTCTGGTGAGGGTATAGTATTTTGTCTCCATCTTGCTCTCTCCTTCTTTGCTTTTTCTTATTGTAGCCGAAATCCTGCGCGATCGCAAGGGTCGCTTTCCTCATCTGTCCATTTTATTCCGCAGCGCATCGCAGACCTCCTGTACCTTCAGGCCGATGACGGCCTGGGCGCTCGAGCCCAGGATCCCGATCACGGCCTTGCGGCGGCTGCTCTTCGCGCTGCGGATCATGGCGAGCGCGGTGCCCGGGATGCCGAACATCTTTCAGTTTTTTCACAATTGTATCATCCGTGCGGATAAAACACAAGTGACTCCGGCGGTCAAGCTTTTTCCCGCGCCTGGCATCGTGTGACAAAAAATGTCCCGGCCTTTGAAAGGCACGGGACATTTTCGATATGTTTCTTACTTGTTCTTCAGAGCCTGGTACAGTTCTGCGCCGGTGCAGTACTTGTAGGGGTTGACGTAGAACAGGCCCAGCAGACCGAGGGTCAGGCAGGAGAGCAGATCCCAGCCGATGAAGGAGAGATCCAGCACGAAGGTGTTCCACTTCTGACCGTCCATCATCTTGCGGGAGAGGTCGATGGCCTCCTTGCCCTTGATCTCGGGATTCTCCGCCAGGATGTAAGGAACCATGCGGTAGGAGTAGGCCTTGATGATGCCGGGGATGACGAACAGCATGCTCCACAGGCAGACGAACAGATCGCGCAGGAACATGGTCCCGACGGTGCGGCCGTAGGGGTGGAAGCCGACCTTCATCTCGTCAAGCGCGGCGGGAGCCTTGGTATTGCTGTTGAAGAAGCCGCGGCAGCCCACCTCGATGGGGTTGAAGACCAGAATACGCAGGGCAGCGGCGACCACGCCGATCAGCAGCAGGGTGCCTCCGAGCATGGCGAACATGATGCCCATGGCGGTTTTCACCTCGGGATCGGTCTGGATCATGGTCACCATATCGTTGATGGCCTCGATGCTTGCGGGGTCGACGTTCTCGGCCGTGCCGACAGCGGAAACGGCGTCCTGAAGGCTGTCATAGGTTTCGTTGTTGACCATGTACACATTGCCCGTTCCGTCAGAACTGACGGTGAAGTTGTAGTTGCTGTTGTTCAGTCCGGTGCTAGCGGTGCGGCTGGTGCTCGCAGAAGTGCCCGCGACGAACAGCGCCAGCAGGAATGCAACCAGAACGCACTTCCAGTAGTTGGCCTTAAAGGCGGCCATGCCTTTCTTTTTTAATTCTTTTCTGTCCCACATTGTGTGTTTTTCCTCCTATTATTGCTGATTAAAAGCGGTGCCCGTAATTTTTACGACTCTGCCTTTAGTGTGGTATTATCTCATACAGTGCGAAAAATGTCAATCATTGCTCTCAATTTTGGACTTGTTTTTCCGCTTTGTACCTTGTAAAGTGAACGCGCCTTAAAGTACTCAATGCAGCAAAAAATCCTTGAAATCATACAATTTCGAGGATTTTTGTGTTTGTACGCCAGCATGGAGGACCTTGTTTCTGCCGTCCCTGTAAAGTGCATGTTGCACCACTTTTTAACTGCTCGTCAAAACCGGTGCAAAGGGGACGCTTGTTCTGCGAGGAAGTGGGGATGATATTCCAAACCCTTGCGCTCATTTGGAGAATTGTTCTCGGAAAAACGGAAAATAAAGTGTGCCTGAAATAACGCACTTTTTTAAGATTTATTCCGACTATAATATATTGACGGATAGATACATTATATCCTCGATTGTTTAGCGTTACGAAGCGTTAAGGCAACACCGCACAATACGCCTGCGGCATCTTCCGGAAAATTTGAGCCCTGATTTCGTCACTTTTTCTTGAGGTACACAGAGTACATATGCGAAAAA
>Ga0247608_10000745_pt1 | contig 50137 bp, 49 predicted proteins | sample 176DNAGHGlowgp2_FD_193490 | JGI IMG/M metagenome (GOLD analysis project Ga0247608, IMG submission 193490) | Sheep rumen microbial communities from Palmerston North, Manawatu-Wanganui, New Zealand - 1766 DNA GHGlow gp2 | ecosystem: Host-associated > Mammals > Digestive system > Stomach > Rumen ...
TCTTTAATTTCAACCAGCTCTTCTACAGGAACCTTAACATCAATTACAACTTCTGGATCAATACCTGTCTTATCGCCAGCTGAAAATTTTTCGATTAAAGATTTGATTGTGCGTTCGATTTTTCCTTCATAACCAGTATAAGTATGAAGAATGTACCAGTTCTTAGACATTTTTCCGTCCTATTTCATCAAAATACGGAACAACTCAGTAAAACCAAGATCAAGTAATCCAAGTATTACAGCTACTAAGATTGTAGAAATAATAACAACCTTAATTGAAGAAACAACATCATCACGAGTAGGCCATACAACCTTCTTCAATTCTGCTCTGCTCTCTTTGAAAAACTGAATTACTTTAGCCATAACACCTTTCCTTTATAAAATCAGGGCAGGCAGGATTTGAACCCACGACAGGCGGTTTTGGAGACCGCTGCTCTACCAGCTGAACTACTGCCCTATATATCTAAACCGGCCGAAACCGGATAAATATCAAAAATTATTTTGCTTTTGTTTCTTTGTGAAGAACACTCTTCTTGCACCAAGGACAATACTTATTCTTCTCGAGTTTTCCAGTAATGTTCTTGCGGTTTTTGTAAGTAGTATAATTCTTTCTCTTACATTCTGTGCACTGCAAAGCGATAATTTCTACAGCACCTTTCTTCTTGCTTCCCATATTTAACTCCTAAATATATTCGCCAAAAAAATAATTTTCAAAGCCCACGTGCAGAATCGGACTGCAGACCTCCACATTACCGATGTGGTGCTCTACCAACTGAGCTACGGGGGCAAATGCAGTATTCCACACTAACTCATAGAAAACATGCGTTTAACGAATATAAACTAAGAAATAATTTTAGTCAATAAAATTCTTTTAGAATTTGATAAATTTTTAAAGATTTTTCATTATCTTTAATACCTATAAAAATTATAGGATAGATAAAATCTACTATTTATGTTATTATTTTGCATCATTTAATGCAATGGGGTTTATATGAATATTGATATGCTGATTGATGGAATTCTTGATTCCTATGACAGATATGGACTTATCAACAGAAACCATACAGAAGACTTTCCAAACAGACAGAATGTAGTTTCGATTCTTTCTGATTTACAGTCGGTTGTTTTTCCAGGCTTCAGAACAGCAGAAGATATTGATTCTGTAAATATAAGATATGTAATAGGACAGAAGGTTAATAATATTATTGCAAACCTTACCCGAGAAATTCAAAAAGCTTTGATTTATACAAAAGCTCAAAGCTGCAGTCACGAAGAAGTCGGCAACATCTCAGAATCTCATTGCTTTAAGCTTGCAGAAAAAACTGCAGTAGCTTTAATAGAAGAAATTCCGGAAATTAGACGTCAGATTCAGCTTGATGTAATTGCAACCTTTAACGGCGACCCTGCTGCAAAAAGCAACGAAGAGGTTGTTTTGTCCTACCCTGGACTTGAAGCCATTCTCGTTTACCGTATTGCCCACTTCCTTTATAAGAGTGGAGTTCCTATTATTCCGCGTATTATGAGCGAACATGTTCACGGAAAAACAGGAATTGATATTCATCCGGGTGCAACAATCGGCGAATCCTTCTTTATTGACCACGGTACCGGTGTTGTTGTAGGTGAAACCTGTATAATTGGAAATAATGTAAAGATTTATCAGGGTGTTACGCTTGGTGCCCTCAGCGTTAAAAAGAACCTGCAGAATAAAAAGAGACACCCTACTATAGAAGATGACGTTACAATCTATGCAAACGCTACAATTTTAGGTGGAGAAACAGTAATCGGCCGCGACTCAACTATTGGCGGTAACACCTGGGTTACAGAAAGCGTTCCAGCCGGATCGCTAATTACTCAGGGTTAAAAAAAACAAGGTTCCCAGACAGTAACACTAAAAGGGAACCTTGCCGTCCAGCGTTGCTGGACATCGGAGAGAGTTTATCAGCTTATTTACAAGCTGACTTTAATATAATACCATATATTTCAGATGTCAATACTTTTTGTGAAAATTTCACAAAAATTTTTTGTAAACCGCCACCGCAAAAGAGGTTTTACATGGCTAAAAAAAGTGGTTCTATTTCTTACAAATGCAGTAACTGTGGTTACACTCAGCCAAGATGGCTTGGCCGCTGCCCGGAATGCGGTGAATGGAATTCTCTTGAAGAAATCATTATTGATAAAAACAACATAAGTCCTGCAGGACGAGGCAAAGAAGCCGTAGAAAAACAGAAGCCGGTTGGGCTTTCGACAGTACAGGCACAGTCAAATACCCGCATTTCTACCGGAATTGATGAATTTGACCGGGTTTTAGGTGGTGGTGCAACCAAACGTTCTGCAATTTTGCTGGGTGGAGAACCCGGAATTGGTAAATCTACCCTGCTTTTACAGACTGCGGCTAGTCTTTCCTGCCACACACAAGGCTCTGTCCTCTATATAAGCGGAGAAGAGTCTGCTGCCCAGATTAAAGAACGCGCAGACAGACTTTGTTTAGACTGCAAGGGCATTAATATCTTGTGCACTTCCCGCCTGGAAGACTCTTTAGATGCCCTTGATTCACTGAATCCTACCTTTGTAATTATTGATTCTATTCAGACAATTTACTCTGCAGAAGCAGGGATAATTCCCGGAACTGTAAATCAGCTGAAATATTGCGCCAATGAGTTTATTTCCTGGGTAAAAGAACGTGATAGTGTACTTATAATGACTGCCCATGTAACAAAAGAAGGCACCATTGCCGGTCCAAAATCCCTGGAACACATGGTAGATACGGTAATTTCCTTTGAACGTAATGCTGATGATATAAGATTCCTTCATGCACAGAAAAACCGTTTTGGTTCAGTTGATGAAATTGGAATTTTCAGCATGACAGAAAAGGGTCTGGAACCTGTAATTAACCCGGCATCCCTCTTTTTGACTAAAAGAAAGGAAAATCAGCCGGCCGGAGTAGCTCCTACACCGGTTTTTGAAGGCAGCAGGGTCTTTTTAGTAGAGATTCAGGCCCTTACTGTGCCGGCTAAGGCCAGCGTTTCGCGTATTTACAGTGAAAAAATTGATTCCGGCAGGGTTGCCCGCGTTGCAGCGGTTATTGAAAAGCGCTGCGGCCTATGTTTTTCTGATCAGGATATATATGTAAACGTTGCCGGCGGCATAAAATTAAGCGAAAGTTCTATTGATGCCGCCTTAGCCGCGGCCCTTTATTCTGCCAGAACTGATATTGCAGTAAAAAACGGCACTGCAGTTTTCGGAGAATTAAGTCTCGCTGGAGAGATCCGTCCGGTTACAAAAACAAAACAGCGCATAAAAGCCGCAGAAGGCCTTGGTTTTAACACCATTCTGGCCCCTGCAGATGACGAAAAAGGCGGAATTTCAGACATAAAAACACTCATAAAAACAATTTTCCGCTAAAAACGGGAATTTTTGATTTATTTTGTATCATTATGACATTCCTGATTGGGTATTTTTGACACAGTTAATAATGGTTAAATATGCCGGAGCCAAAAAAAAGAGCCTGAAAAACAATCTGCACATGCCTAAAATCGGAAAAACCGTTAAAAGAAATTGTTCGACAGAAACAATTTTTTAGGTTTATCCTCCAAAAATGGCTCGCCGCGAGACTTGCGAGTGGCGGCGAAGCGCGTTTTTAAGATTCTTTATGTCAAAAACACACTTGGCACGAAAATTGCTTATTATATAGTGTAAGCTGTTAGCTTATAAAACAAAACTAAATTAAATACAAAGAGGTATAGATATGAACGAACTTTCATTTATTGATTCACTTTTTAATGACATGATGGGTAACACACCAAGTGTTATGTATTCTGCAAACGCTCCTCGTGTTGACGTAAAAGAGGAAAACAACGCTTACACTTTGGAAATGGAATTGCCTGGACGTACCGAGAAAGACGTAAATATCGAGCTCGACCATGACAATTTGACCATTGCCTCTAAAACAGAAGAGACAAAGGAAACCAAAGAAGATAAGAAAGACAAGAAGGCTAAGTACATCCTTAAGGAGCGCAGATGCTCTAGCTTTGAACGACGCTTTTCTTTGCCAGCTGATGTTGATGCTGAATCAATTAAGGCTAACTTTAAGAATGGTATTTTGACAATCAATATGCAGAAAAAAGCCATCGCCGCTCCAAAGCATATTGCAATTGAAGCTTGTTAAGCTTGAAAAATAACTGCTCCCAGCAAAAAAAAGGGCCTGCAAAACGGGAATGATGTTTTGCAGGCCCTTTTTTGCTTCCGCAGTTATTTTTCACATAAACGTGGTATCAATTGCAATATGCTTTAGATGTCCTTCAGGATTTTGCCAAAGTGGATCAGGTAGTCTATGAATGAGGCGTAGCTTAGGATTACGCAGATTGCGAAGAGAGCGAAGGCGCCTATCTGCATTGCTCCGAAGAAGTCTGGAACTAATTCGAGGCGAACCAGGAGCTCGAGGAAGATTCCGTAGAACTCAGCTACGATATAAACTACGGTTTTTAGTTTGCCGCCTTTGCGGGCCGCAATTGCGGTTCCCTGTTTTGCGGCTACCATACGTAAAAAGTTCTGTGAGAACTCGCGGAGCATAATCAAAACAAAGAAATAAACAGGCATATAAGAAAGGCCTGCTTTTACCGAATGCATAAGACAGATAAAACCGGTCAAGTGTAAAACTACATCTGCAAAAGGATCAAAAAGCTTTCCGAAATCACTTACCTCGTTATGCTTGCGGGCATAATGTCCGTCTAAATAATCTGTAAATTCAGCAAAAATAAGACATGGAAGGGCAATCAACAAGGATACTTTAGAGCCACAACCAGTCCAGATTGGAATAAAATATAATAAGAAGAAAATCGGTGCAAAAATAATACGGGTAAAAGTAAACTTGTTAGATAATTTCATATAAATATTATCTACTTAATAGAAAGGAAAGTCAAGGTAGAATAGAAAACGATGGTTTCGATACACTCGCTTTGCGAGCACTCAACCACCGTTTTCACTGTAAACTACTGAAATGTCTTGAAATCATGAATTATGCTTACTGCAGACTTGGCGTCGTAACCCGGCATTTCCTCGCGGATAATCTGCAGTGCCTGCTCTACAACTGCAGGAGAATCAGAAACACCATGAAGAACAACCGTATTTCCCTGAATTGTTGCATGCATAAACTCAATATTCAGCTTACGTTCCATAGAAAGCTTGTTTACAACTGTCTGAGCCTTCAAAAGTTCTTCAATCAGCTTGTTACCTTCTTCTTCCTCTTTTACAGTTACCTTCTGTTCAACAAGATTTGCAATAACAGAAGCGGCTAAATCAAGGCTTAAAAGTCCGGTATTCAGAACAAGATGATAGTTTACAGGATCGTTTATATCAACATTATAGAAACTTGAATGGAAGCCAGAACGGTTTGCATCGCTTTCCTGAATACGCTGCAGAGCCTGTTTTTCGTCCCAGTTGAATTCCTTACGAAGGCGGTCTATACGGGTCTGCTCGTCGGCAATGAGGCGGACAGAAATATTATTAGGCACATTCTGAAGTACAGCAAAGGCACCGCGCCCGATAATAACTACGTTTTTTTGTGCTGCTGCTTCTAAAATTGCATATTGTGCATAATTTAAGTATTCATCGCGGTCTTTTGTAAGGGAAGCAAAGAAGCCCGGTTTTCTTTCATCGAATTTAGGCATTTTGTTCTCCGGGAAGCCCAGTTCCACAATACGCTTTTCAATTTCTTTTCTTGTGATGAACTTATAACCGAGTCTTTTTGCGAGTTCGCCGGCTACTTCATCACCTAATGCTGCTACCTGTCTTGAAAATGTAATTATTGCCATAAGTTCACCTCTCTATAATTTAGATTGCTTCGTCGCTGCGCTCCTCGCAATGACGGTGTATTGCGCCCCTCGCAATGACATTTTTTTATTTCTATATTATGATAAATCCAGAATTGAAATCTGTCAAAAAGTTACGGAGTTTTTAATGAAGAATTATTTTACTGCAGAAGATGATAAACTTAAATGGAAGGAAGGCGAGCCAAAAGCTTTACTAAAAACCGTAGTATGCACAGTTACCTCACGACACAATGTTTCCAGCGAAGGAGTTGAAGGAGATTACATCATTATGGATGCTCCGGACTGGGTAATTGTAATTGCAGAGCATAACGAAAACTTTTTGATGGTAAAACAGTGGCGCCATGGAGAAGCAGCCTTGAGCGTAGAGTTTCCGGGCGGTGTTATAGATGCAGGGGAAGATCCTGAGACTGCAGCACGCCGTGAGCTGGAAGAAGAAACAGGTTATAAAGCTGGAAAACTCATTAAATTAGGAAAAGTAAACCCTAACCCAGCCCTCTTCAGTAATCATGTGCATTTTTATCTGGCTCAGGATTTAGTAGCGACAGGAAAACAGAGCCTCGATGAAGATGAGTTTATAAACTGTATGGAATTAAGCAAGCAGGAAGTTCTGGAAGGAATGGGAACAGAAGCCTTTCCACATGCAATTATGGGAATGGCGCTGAGCCTTTATATTAAACATAATAAGGGCCGTATATAAAAAAAAGACCCCCGGGTCAAGCCCGAGGGTGACAGGAACGGTGGTTTCGATACATCCGCTTCGCGGACACTCAACCACCGTTTTGCTTTAAGCCTTATTCTCCGTAAGTTGAATAAGACTTCTTTGGATCGTATGTACCTTTGCGGTATTCACCGGTAAGGCTTGGAATCTTCATCTTCATACCAGGATGGATGAGGTTTGGATCCTCAGGTTTTGGCATACTCTGTTTGTTAGCCTGATAAAGGTTTTCCCACAAGAGAGGATTGTTGTAAACATAAGGACGACCAGAAATATTCCAGTAACAGTCTTTTGTTTCTGCCCAAGGTTTAACGATGTAGAACTCTGGAAGTGGAGTAACCTCTTTAATTCCGTCGAGTGCAGCAAGAGAAGCTTTTGCATAAGCATTTGCCTGCTCCCATTCTTCTCCTTCAAAAGCAGATTCCGCTTTTTCAAGATTATCCTTTGCCGAAGTATAAGCCATAGGAAATGTATTTGGAGCATCAATCTTTTCTGCATAAGCCAGCTGATTCTTAGCAAGCTTAATATTGTTTTCTGCTTCTCCGCGAGCCATCATCATTTTAATGTAAGCTTCAGAAAGAGCAGCATTTTCTTCTGCTTTCTTTGAATACTCAACAGCATCCTCATACTGGCCGGCATCAAGTGCAATTTCTGCCTTTTTAGTATATTCATCTGCAAGCTTCTGGAAGGTATTGTTTTTATAGCTAACTGCAAAAACAGAAGCGGCAAGTAAAGCAATTGTCAAAATTGAAATAATCTTTTTCATAATTACTTAGCCTCCGATTCATCAATTTCATCCTCGAGCTCTTCGGCAATATCTGCTTCAGCCTCTTCAGGATCTTCATAATCATCAGCTTCAAGGAGAACAGCATCTTCATCTTCGATACCTTCTACCTGTTCTGTGATTGGAGCTTTAACATCTGCTTCTTCTGCAAACTTTTCACTTTCTGCTACACGCTTCTTTGCTTCGTCAATTGCAGCCTGAGCAGCAGCGCGTTTTTCAGAAACATCCTGGTAAAGGAATGTAAGTTTTTCAGTTGCATCAATATATTTTTCTGCAGCCTTCTTAGCATTCTGCATTGCATAGAGAGAGTCGCCTGTTGTAATAAGGTCTGTAGCCTCTTTATATTCAGCCTTTCGTGCAACACCTGCCTTTACGCTGTCTGCATTTTTCTTTGCTTCAATTGCATTTTCGCGTTCTTCTTTAGCAATCTTTTTATAAGCTACATTGATTACTGTATTGAAATCTTTTACGGCATTTTCTGCGTTTACAAAAACAGACTTGTCAAAATCATCTGATTCTGCATTAAAGGCAGCTTCTACCTTTTCGAGATTTCCTACACCACGATTGTAGTCATTCTTTGCATAAGAATCATAACCGTTATCATCAATTTCTTTTTTGGTTTCTACTGCTGTACTGTAATTTGCAAGCAGATTATAACGGTCGATGATTGATTTTGCAGCTGCATCCGGATCATCACTGTCTTTAAGACCATTAAGCAGATAATCAAGTTTATTCATCTGGTCAGGACAATTTTCTTCTGCGCCTGCATCAATTGCAGCCTGTCTGGCATCATTAATCTGTTCCATAAGCTGAGCAAGTTTTGCTGCTTCTGAAAGACCCTCATCTTCAATATTCTCTGATAAATCTTCTACTGCTTCTGTTACTTCCGGAGCCTCTGGAGTTTCTTCTTCAGCGGCTGGTTTTGAACCGCAGGAAATGAAAAACAGAAGTGTGATAATAGAAAGAAGGATTATACTAACTTTCTTCATATTTACCTCACATTTAAAATATATTAACTATAATTTTACTATAAAATTTCTAATCTTACAACGATAATTTAATTAGTCGTGTAAAGTTCAGTTTCTCCCGGTAAAAATGGCACTCGCCAACGGAGATGATGTTGTCGAGTACCATTTTTACCTGCGAAACTGAACTTACATAGCTGTCAATTTATTATCGTTGTAAGTTACTAAAGGAGGCGGACAGAATGGATGATTTCTCATTTAAAATCGAAAAAAGTCTTGGAACTGTTGCTGAAGGTAAAGGCGGCTGGAACCTGGAATTGAACCTTGTTTCCTGGGGTGGAAGACCTGCAAAGTATGATTTGCGCAGCTGGTCACCGGATCACCAGAAAATGGGAAAGGGGTCAACCTTTACTGAAGATGAGCTGAAGGCTTTGAAAGAATTATTGAATAAACTTGAGTTTTAAATACGGTGATTTCGATACACCGCTTCGCGGCACTCAATCACCGTAACACCATTGATTACTCAACCACCGCTGTATCATAGATAGATAACTGAGCGCCGTTTTTAATTACTATCTCGTAAATCATTTTCTCCAGAAGTACATCTTCCATCTGTGTACCTCCGGAACGTATTTCCATATCAGTTGAGGCAAGCACAGCAAGAACGGCCGCTGTCTGCCCAAGAGTCCAGACCTTAGCAGCAGAGCGGTACTGTTTTTGAAGCATCTGCTGCGGAATTGCCTGCTCTCCCCTTCTATGCCAGTCCTGCAATCTTCTGAAGCAGGAAGCAAGGCCCGCAATAATCATTACAGAAGAATTTTCTTTTGACAGTCTGATTTTTTGAAGAATCTGAAGGCCCTTTTCTAAACGCACCGGCGCAGGGTCTGAAGAATTTGCAAGTTCCTTAAAAAGGCTGAAGGCATTTTCTTCGCGGTTGTGAGTAAGAACTGATTCTACATCATCTTCCGTAATCTCATGATCTTTTGGAAAAAGCACAAAGAAGCGTGAACATTCTGCGGCAAGAGACTGAGTATTATTTTCTATCAGCTCCAGAATAAGCTTGGCCGCGCCCTGCTCTATGCGATAACCATTTTTACTGAAGTAACTTGTAACCCAGGGAAGCTTTTCGTTTTCGAACATCTCCCAGAATTTTTTGCGGTTGGCAGAAGGCACAAGCTTTTCAAGTTTTGAATCAACACTTATTTCATCTGAAACAAGAATAAGGACAGCAGACGGATCCGGATTTTCGAGCCAGTCAGCAATCATCTGAATTTCATCTTTTTTCTTTATAAGTTCTGCATTACGGCAAACGATACAAACTCCATCAGAAAACAAAGTTCCGCTCTGAAGAATTGTCATAACCTCGCTTAGAGGAGTTTCGAGAAGATAAAAAGAATGCTCGTCTATCTGGCCAAACTGTTTTTTGTGAGAAGCTTTAACTGCTTCTACTGCATCATTACGCTTTCCAAATTCCGGGCCTGTATAAAGATAAATAGGACTGCTATTTGCCATCTGAAGTACTCACTGCTGCGGAAATTAATAGGTTCTTACAATGTTTGAAAGAATTCCTACGATGCGAACGTCTGTACAGTAAATTGCCTGGAACTCGGGATTTTCCGGCTGAAGGCGGATTCTTGAAGATTCTTTATAATAGCGCTTAAGAGTAATTGCATCATCTATAACAGCAACAATAATCTGTCCATCCTGAGCGGTAGTAGCCTGCTCCACAACAGCAAGGTCACCATCTAAGATTCCGGCATTAATCATACTCTGACCGCGAACCCTGAGAGCAAAATAACTTTTTCCAGGGCGGACAAAAGGCTCTGTAAGATTTACATATCCGTCGAGATTCTCTTCGCTCAAAAGAGGCTTTCCGGCAGCAACAGTTCCAAGAACCGGAACCTTACCGATAAATGTTTCAGGTTCCTTTTCGCGGCAGTCTGAAAGAACGCGGATTGAACGTGCTTTTTTCTGGCTCTGAGAAAGAAAGCCTTTTTTCTGTAATGCAAGAATATGGTCCTGAACAGCTCGCAGAGAAATTCCAAAATGCTCACTTATATCGCGGACTGTTGGAGGATAAGAATTTTCTTCTGTGTAAGAAGAAATATAATTTAAGACTTCTTTCTGGCGATCTGTTATTCCTCGCATCAAAGCCTCCTTATTCTTCTTCGAATTTGCTGTTAAAGAGCTCTTCAATTACAGAAGCAGCTTCTGACTCGTCAGGGCCAATAACCTGCATTGTAAGCTGAGTATTATAGCCGGCACCCATTGCAATTACACCCATGATTGATTTTGCGTTTACAGCAGCACCATCACGGGAAAGTGTAATTTCACTTTCAAACTTGTTTGAAGTCTGTGCAATGATTGCTGCAGGTCTTGCGTGAATTCCTGCTCTGTTCTGTACTGTTAAAATCTTCTCTATCATATCTCTTTCCTTGGCAGCCTCTCTGCCTGATTTTATATTTTAGTAAGAATCGTCATTTCCGTTATAAACGGTCTGCGCTTCTCCTGTTTCAATCCATTTTAATACATTCTGATTAAAATCTTTTGCCGAATTATAACCCATATTTTTGAGACGCTCGTTCATGGCGGCAGCCTCAATAATAATAGGAAGGTTTCGTCCCGGGCGAACCGGAATCTCAATAACAGGAACCTTTACTCCAAGCAATTCCTTGTATTTTGATTCTGTACCAAGACGGTCATAGGCCTTAGAAGAATTCCAGTCTTCCAGCTGAACAATGAGCTGAACTTCCTTCTGGTCGCGGATGGCACCAACTCCATAAAGCTGGGAAATATTAATGATTCCAAGACCGCGGATTTCCATATGGTGGCTGATAACTGTGTTTGCACCACGGCCAAGAATAATATTTCCGTTTACACAGCGGATTTCTATAATATCATCTGCAACAAGACGGTGGCCGCGTTCTACAAGTTCGAGAGCCGTTTCAGACTTACCTACTCCGGAGTGACCAGCCAGCAGTATACCAATACCGTAAACTTCGACAAGAACTCCATGCAGAGTCTGATGCGGTGCGAACTGATTTGCAAAAACACGGATTATACGGTTAGAAAACTCTGTAGATGTAAGACTGGTCTGGAGAAGAGGACAATAACTTTCTTCTGCAATACGGCGGAAATCTTCTGTAGGTTCAAGATTATAGGTAAAGATACAGCAGGGCATCTGTGAACGGAAAAAGTTACGGATTGAATCTGTATTTTTTTCTTTGTGAAGTTTCTGAAGGTAGGCTGTTTCACCGCGGCCAAAAACCTGGACACGGTTAGAGGCAAATGACTCGTAAAAACCTGAAAGGGCAAGACCCGGACGGTTTAACTCTGGTACGGTAATTGCTCTTGGCAAACCACGACGGCCCGCAATGCATTTTAAATCGAGGGCATCATGACCTGAGAGTTCGAGATCGAGCAAATCCAACACAGTGAATTTCTTATCTGCCATACGCGTTTACTATACACAGTTTTAGATATCTTATCAATAGAAAAAGGTTTTTTACATAATATTTTTATCTTTTTCAAATTCTAAATTTGTTTTTTCGCTAAACTCGTGTTACTATAAAGGTGATGAAGAAATGTATTTTTTGTGCATTCTCATCTGCCTGCGTATGCAGGTTTACATCACTTTTAGCCGAAGTAAAGCAAATTTACTTCACAAGGAGACAACTATGACACCATCAATTACCGCAGTAGGTTTCTCACTTTCACAGAAGCAGTCTGAAATGGTTGAGTCAAAACTCAAGAGAATTGCTTATGCAGATGACCTGATTGTTGACTTGCTTATGAAAATTAAGCAGGACAAGGCTTATGTCTTCGATACTACAGTAAACTTCAAATGGGGAACTCAGGCTCACGTAACCGGAGAAGATTTTGATTTTGGCGCAGCCCTCAACAAGATGATGGACGTGCTTGATAACAAAATCAAGAAGGAAAAAGATAAGGTTCAGAAGAAGTAAAAGAACTATGTCATGCTGAACTTGTTTCAGCATCTTTAGGATAGATCCCGAAACAAGTTCGGGATGACACTTTTACCGTTTATAGGAATTTTTTAATCCCAGCTGGGCGCGATATTTTGCAACTGTTCTACGTGCAATTTTCGCGCCCTTCTTATTTAACAGCTCGCAAAGCTCCCTGTCTGAAAGATTTTCGTTACCAGGCTCAGCAAGCACTTCCTGCATTTTCTTTTTAATTCTGTCAGAAGAAATCTTTTTACTTCCATCACGATTCGAAACCCCGGATGTAAAGAAATACCAGGTCGGAAAAAGTCCCCATTCAGTCTGAATATATTTTCTTCCTTTTCTGGCAGAAGTCCGCGAAACTGTAGATTCATGAATTCCAAGATCTTCGGCAATTTCTTTTCGTGTAAGTACTTTTAAATGACCGGGACCTTTCAGAAAAAAGTTTTTCTGGGCTCTTACAATTGCACAGCCCTGCATTATGATGGTAGACTCCCGGAACTGCAGGGAATTAATAAGCAGCTGAGCTTTGGCTACGGCAACCTTATCCATCTGAAAATCTGGTGAAATTCGAACTTCCGGTAAAGCTCCCGAAGCATATTTTATCTGAAAATGACAGTCTTCATTTCCCGAGACAATACCAAGAGAAAAGTCATCTGCTGCAGGACCTTCTTCTTTGCTTATTGTCAGCACTACATCCGGGCTGGCAGAATCTACTGCTTTTTCTGAATTGTAGCCCTGGGCCGGATGCGGATTAAGCGAAAGAATGAATTTTAATGCAGCCGAAGCTGATTTTTCTGTAAGCTCAAGAGCATCGAGTTTACTTGTACCGGCAAAGGCTTTTTTATGCCAGGCCTCACGAAAGTTATTCAGTTTGCGGTTAATCTTTGCAGGCTCGGGAGGGTCTAGAAAATCAATATGACCATCAAGAATAAAAAGCGCAAGAGGATCCGGATTTTCAGAAAGCTGAGCCTGAATCAAAAGACTTTCTTCCGGGTTTCTACAGCAGGTACCAACAGGATCGAGTGACTGCACTATTTTTAAACAGCGTTCCAGCAGGGCTTTTTCTGCAGCCGGATTCTGCCGGGGCAAAAAAGTTTCGGGAGAAAGCATAGAACCGTAAAAACCGTTTTTATCAAGGTTGTAAATAAGTTTTGTACAAAGCTCAATTTCTTCATCTGAAATTTTCATGGCATTCAGCTGATGAAGAAGATGAGCCTGAAGTGTTTCTCCATAATCTTCCTGATTTTCAAGAATCTGCTGAAATTTATCTGAGTCTTCCGGATTCCCATATTTTGAATAAGAAACAGGTTCGCGAACAATTTCAAGGGCAGGATTATCACTGACAGCCCTGTAAATTTCTTCGCGCAAATCTTCATTGCCCATTGCAAGAAAATTCAAAGCGGTTATCTGAACCTGAGAAAGTTTTTGTACCTGTTTAAGTTGCTGGTGAATTTCAAGATTGAGTTTGTTAGCCATAAGCTCTTACAGCAAAATTATAGCATAAAAGCCCCGTAAACTGTATACTTGCATTTATGAAAAAGATTGAAGATTTTGGAATCCGTGTACCGGAAATTCTTTTGCCAAAGAATATTGATGTTGCCAGCTGGTCTGTAATTGCCTGTGACCAGTATACCCAGGATTTAGATTACTGGAAGCGTGCTGAAGCGGCTGCCAGTGGAAAGCCTTCTACGCTGAATCTGATTCTGCCGGAAGTTTATCTTAATTCTCCGGACAAAGCTCAGCGCATTGAAAAAATAAGAAAGACCATGAAAGAATATATTGAAGACGGTGTTTTTGATTCGCCACGTAAAAGCATGGTTTATATAGAAAGAAAAACTGCTTTTGGCCGAACCCGTCGGGGTCTTGTTACTCAGATTGATCTGGAAACCTACGAATGGAAGCCATTTTCAAAGGCCAATATCCGCGCCACAGAGGCAACAATTGTAGAACGAATTCCTCCACGCATGGAGATTCGCCGTGGTGCTCCTCTTGAACTGCCCCACATTATGCTTTTGGTAAATGATAAGGATGATGTACTGATTGGCGGAACCGGTAAGGCTGTACGAGGCAAGGCTCCAATTTACAGCGGTGAGCTGATGTGTAACGGCGGTTCTATCAGCGGCTGGGCTGTAGAAAGCGAAGCTGAAATTACAGGCGTAACAGAGGCTGTAAACAAGATAGCAGAGACTAACCGCGCCGCAGACGGTTCTACCTTCCTTTTTGCAGTAGGTGACGGAAACCATTCTCTTGCAACCGCAAAGGCTGTCTGGGATGAATATAAAGAAAAACTTATTGCAGGCGGAGCTGACGAGGTTGCCTTAAAAGAATGCCCTGTGCGCTATGCCCTTGTTGAAATTGTAAACATTTATGATACAGGTCTTACCTTTGAGCCTATTCACAGAGTTATTTTCGATTGTGATGTTGAAGGGCTGATTAAGAGCCTGGCAGAAAAGCTTGGTGGCAGTGTAAGCGATGTGGCAGGCGCTGCAGAACTTGAAGCTGCTGTAAAAGCTTCTCATGCTGATTTTGGATTTGCTTACAAGGCTGGCGGAGTCCAGAAATACAAGCTTTTGAAAACCGGAATTAAAGAACTGGCTGTTGCAAGACTGCAGCCGGAGATTGATGACTTCTTAAAAGCTGCTGCCGGCACAGGTGCTGCAAAACCTGAAATTGACTACATTCACGGAAGTGAAGAAACTCTCAAGCTTGGTCAGCGCGACAATGCAGTGGGCATCTTACTGCCGCCGATTGCAAAGGATAGTTTCTTTGAAACAATCAACGGGCGCGGCCCGCTCCCACGCAAGAGCTTTAGCATGGGCGAAGCAGACGAAAAACGCTTCTACCTGGAGTGTAGGAAGTTGTTTTAGTTAAGAAAAAAACTGGTTCCCTACAACATGGGGAACCAGTGAGAAAGGAGTATTTCTTTTCAAGAGTCACCCCGAATTTGTTTCGGGGTCTCTTTTTTTTAATTATTCAGCAGCAGATGCAGGTGTTACACTGAAGTCTGAAATTGTAAAGGTACAATCTCCCAGCCATGTATTTGCAGCTTCAGCTCCAAGACGAATTGCAAGTTTTCCTGTTACATTTTCAAAAGAAAACTCTTTTTCTACACCAGCTTCAAGAGCATAAACTACATTCCCTTCTCCAATATTTATCGAAATATCACCAGCCACAGTCGAAGTTACCTTAAATGAAAGATTTGATGTCTGTGATAAACCATACCAAATCTGTGTTCCAAACCAGTTAGAACCTTCAACAGTTTGTGTAAGAGTAACACCTGTTGCTGTTGCTCCCATATCAGACAATGTTACTTTTGAACCACACCAGTTCTGATCTGCCCAAATACTGAAATAATCATTTGGAGCTGCAGTTTCCCCTGTTGCTGTAGTTTCTAAATTCCAATACTTTGCATAATTTTTTTCTGCAGAAACTTCAATTGTTATAGTCTTTTCAAAATCACCATAAATAGCTTTGACAACAACGCTTTCTGTTGTATCTCCAGCAGTAAGAGTATTGCCAGATAATGTTGAAGAAACACTATCAGATGTAATTACAAATGTTGCATTTGCAATAGCGATTCCATACTGATCTTTAAGGGTAAGTGTTGATTCTTCACCTGAACTAATAGAGGCAGGAGCAGCTGCCAAAGTAACGGATGTTACCTCATAACCATTCAACACTGTGGATTCGATATTTTTGATTGTGAGAGTTGTATTTGCTTCGTTTCCACGAATTGCAATTACATAAGAACTTGAATCATCATAGTCATCTGTAACAACGCCTACTACCTCGACAGCTGTTTCTGTATTTGCAGGAAGTGTGATAGATGTATCAGTTCCTGTATAATTTCCACCATTATACTGGTTTTTAAAGAAGAATGTTGTAATATCCTTATCTGCTGTTACTGTAACAGTTGCTTTTACAACATCGCCTTTTTTAACACCTGCTTTTTTATTAGGATTCTTAATAAAAATCTGATTTCCCCATTCATCGCCAGCACCGTGCTCATTAGTAAGATTTACTGTATAAACCTCATCTGCAGAAGTAACTGTGTTGTTTGTATCTGAAAATGAAACTGTAAAACCTGTTGTAACTTCATTTCCGCCTGTTGAAGATCCACCGCTGCCGTTATTTCCACCTGTGCTACCGCCGTTGGAATTGCCGCCTGTTGAAGAACCGCCGTTTGTTGTGCCGCTGCTGCTGCCTGTTTCTTCTGGGCTCAATGTAACTGAAGTATCTTCTTCAGCTACAACATCTTCTACCGGTGAAGAACATCCTGCAAAAAGCAGAGATGCAGCCAGAATTGCTGTTCCTAAAAACTTAATTTTTTTCATTTTTTTTGCTCCTGTATGTTTTTTTATTTTTATTCGTTTCTTGATGGTACTATTTCATTACCATTTGCATCCAAGAACTTGATGTTCTTGATGGAGATTTTTACTCCAGTTTTTACTGTAGTATTTAAATCACCACCACCAATTGACAAAACTCCATAATCATTGCTACCAGGATTTACTAAAGAATATGACTTTTCTGCAAATTCTGTAGAAAGTTCAACTCTCTGCTGATTAGTTGGAGCTGTTGGCATTTGAGCAACCCACATGCTGGCTGTCTCCGAAGCCTTTGCTTCAAAAGTAATTGTTTTTACCTGAGACATATTAAAGGTAACCGCGCCGGCATTGGCTGCTACTGCTTTATCATTACAGAAACACATTCCCCACCAGCCTGCACTTTTTATTGCTATTTCAATACAATCAGATTTTGGTGATACATCAGCTGTTGTTGTAGTTGTACCTTCAATAACCCAAACCTGCATGTCTGCACCTTCGAACTTTGACCAAAGAGGAGATTTTGTTCCAGTAGAACTTGCAGAATCTTTAGAGTCTCCAGAAGAAGAACCTGCTTCTTCACCTTCTTTAGTTGTTGCTCCAAGGAGCTGATCCTCGGTTGGCATATCGCATGCAACAAGGGAAATCAGCATGGAAAGCATTCCTAATGCTGCCAAAAGTCTTAAACTTTTTTTCATAAAAAGCCTCCTGTTTTTTTTACTCTTTCACAATTACATTTTCATATTGAAATTGTAAAATTAAAAGTCCGATATTTTTCAGAAAAGTGTTATTTTTTCTGTTTCGGACTTTTTTTTCTGAGCTGCACAAAGTTTGTAAAAAATAATGTTTGTAATAACTAACAAACTTATTGATAAACGCGTACGTAGTCGATTAAGAATTCTGCCTGTCCACCAAGACTGTCTACAAATTCTGTACGACCAAGATTTCCACCAATTGCAAGATTCAAAATAATATAGAAGTCCTGATCATACGGCCAGTCTCTTGTAGTTCCATTATTTGTATAACTTCCAACTTCAACATCATCATAGAAAGTCGTAATCTTATTTTCAGTCCATCTGACACCTACTGTATGCCACTCATTTCGAAGGTTATCATCATAGAAAGCACCTCCAATACTCACAGGGTTTTCCGAATTATGTCCTTCTGCATGAAGGCTGCTAAACAGTTTATGGTCTGCAACGCCTGCTGCATTTTCCATAATGTCTATTTCGCCACTAAGAGGCCAGTCTCCATAAACACTATTCTGAGGCATCATCCAGAATGCAGGCCATGCACCCTTGCGGTCTGTAATTTTCATCTTTGCTTCAATGTAGCCGTACTTCCATGATGCTTTAGAGTTTAAACGTGCACTTTTCCATCCGTTGCCATCATCATAAGCTTTAATAGTAAGTACCCCATTTGCAACACTGGCAGTATCTGCAGTTGTTGTATTATCTGTGTAGGTCTGGAGTTCTCTATTTCCCCAGCCACCAGCACCAGTCTGATACTTCCACTTGGTAGTATCCGGAACTCCTTCATAATCAAATTCATCATTCCAGATACAGGTGAGTCCATCTTTTTTGTAGACTGTTGTTCCATCTTCTGCTTCTTCAGCTTCAGTTTTAATGGTTTCTTTTGTATCTTTAGGCGGCATAAACATGCATGATGTAGTCATAAATACTGCTACTCCTGAAAGGAGCAGCAATCTTAATTTTAAAGAAAGCTGCTTTTTCATAAACTTATAATCCTATATTTAAGTAACTTGTGATTTCTACATAAGTAGAACCGTTCATTACAGAACCCTTTGGCAATGCGCCGTATGGGTCTGAGCTGTACTGACCGAACTTGCGGCCACTTACCTTTACACCGATTCTGTTTGTCGGTTCAAGGAAAGATGGTGCCTGGTCAAAGCCGTAGGCAATATCAAAACTGAACTGGAGCGGGAAGGTCTGGTTGAAGTTGCGCCACCAGGTTTCTGGTCCCCATGTATTGAATGACCAGTTAGTTGAGCCTATCCAGTGATTGTAGCGGACAGCGAGTCCTGCATTTACAAAGGTAATAAGCTCTGGTGTACCGGCTCCTTCATAAGCTCCTGTTGTTGCACCAAGACATCCACCATCAGCTGTTGCAATAATGCGCAAGCCTGGAATTGGGTTTGAAACAAGTCTTGCACCAAGCTGCCAGAGGTTTTTCTGAGCAGGAAGAGCACCACCGTCGTACCAGATATAGTTACTGAGTTCTACACCGTTTGGCTTTGTTACAGATGTCCATGTATTACTCTTGAACGGAAGGTTATCTGTTTTTCCGGCGTAGATTGTGTACATACCTGTGAGAGAGAAGGCAATTTTTGCACCTTCAATATCATCACTATTCCATTCGTGGAACCAGGTTGCTCCTTCAGGGTCGTAAGTAAGAACTGCTTCAATTTCAATTGCCTGACGGTTTCCAAGTCCTACTGCAAATGGTGAACCTGTAAGAAGGTCTCGTCCATTTGGCTGCTGAAGCGGAACACGGGCGCGAATAACCGGCTTGAATACAAAATCACCATAACTTGCATCTACTCCAAGCTGAGCTTCAAATCTGTTTCCTGCTCCTGAATCTGCAGTAAAGAAACTACCTCGAACTGCAGCCGGATTTGTATCAGCTACAAGACCACGGTAAATTGCATTACCGTAAATGTACATATGCTGGAACATGTTTGTACCAAGCTGAAGGTAAGCACCAAGTGTATCTGCATAATTAATCTTTGCAAGCTGACCGTCTGAAGTTGTATACTTTGCACCTACCTTTTCGTTACCTGCATGGAGCACACCGATTTTCATGGTTGCCCATGGATCAATAAAGGCATCTGCATAGACAGAAAGTTTTCTTCCGGCTCCGTATGCATTGTAAGGATCAAGAGTAACATCTGATCTTGCACCAAACTCTTCTGCATAAACTACGCCGATTGTAAAATCCGGAACATAGGCAGAAGCTGTAGGGAACCAGCGGAAGTAATTTGCCTGAACCTGAGGTTTTGCACTTCCCCAGATTTCCGGTCCGCCGATTACTGAAAGTCCCTGCAAGAGTCCTTTACCAACAAATTCTACGGCAACAGGTCCTTTTGAACCGTATGTGTCGTAACCGATAATATCAAATGCTTCTTTTGAGATGTTGAATACATCACCTGTATTTTCAAAGCTTGCGTGACCAACATGGTAGTAGCCGTTTACATCAAAAAGGTTTCCTGTGTAATTCATTGATGCAGAATAGAGGTCTACATACTTAAGTTCCCGCTCTGGAGCAACATCTGCAGAATCAGGCCCCTTCTTGTAATATGAGGCATATTCATCACCAAGATTTGTCTGAGGTGCATCTGTCCAGGCTTTTAATACTACAGATCCCGAAAGATTTTCTACCGGCTTTACTGTAAGACCAAGAGTAGCTTCTGCACTTACACTTGTTTTCTGATTTTCATCTTTTTCATTGATGTATTCAAAAGCGTCTTTTGTACCACGTCTCTTTTTAAGAGCACCCATCATTCTGTTTGCATAAAGAGGTGTTGTTGTCTGTACATTTGCACTGAGGGTATCAATCTTAATGATATTATTTTCATTAATCATTTCTTTGATTGATTTTTCATTTCCGTTTGCAAGGTACATTGCTGTGTCGAGTGACGCAAAGGTCTTATCAATATCAGCTTCTGTAGACTTGTAGAGAGAAAGCTTCCAGATATCCTGAAGAAGATAATATGCTGCACGAGGAATGCGCTTGTTGATTCCGCGGTCTGTCAACTTACTCTGAGCACAGATACCGAACCATTCCTCATCCATGTTGTTGAGGCCATCGCGGTAGTCTAATTCGTAACCAGAGTTTGACCAGGTACCTGTATCATTATGAAGCTCAAGATCTTTGTTCTGATAATGCTTCCACCATTCATCAATCCATTCAAAAACGAATCCACCAATTACATTCTGAGAGCGGCCCTTGCCGTAGCCCTGCTGGTAGATTTCTTTCCACTGGCTCATCAGATAAACCATCTGAGCATACTGGTCTTCCTGATGAGTAATTTCGTTATAGGCATCTGCACCTGCTTCTGTAAACATAAGAGGCTTGTCGAGAACCTCTGCAACATTCTCATAGAAAGAATCATAGAAGCGGAAACCACGGTAAGCGTTTACACCAAGAATATCGAGAGAAGGACAAAGCTCCTTAATCAGCTCGAGATACTGTGTATCACCGTTTACAATTCCAACCGGATGGAATGGGTCGATTTCTTTACAGGCTGCCATTGCTTCTTCGAGAAGGCTGTAGAGGTAGCCTGCTTTTACTGTGTTCTGTTCACCTACAGGGAGGTTTTCAATTTCTGAACCTGACCATACGAGACCGTAGTTACTTTCGTTACCGAACATGTACATGAGCACACCGTTTACTGCGCGGTATTTTTCTGCTGTCTCTTCTGCCATGGCAACAAGAGTTTCGCGGGTGTACTGATCTGAATAATCTGTGTTTGCATACCAGGTGCCGTTTACTGTAACACCGTAGCGGCCAAGCAGATTATTTACGATTGTGTAGATTCCATATTTTGTGTAAATGTACTCTACCCATTTTGGAGGAATATCACTAAAGCAGCGGATTGCGTTTACGCCCATTGCCTTGAGCATTGGCATATCTGTATCAATCATGCGCTCAATGTATTCGTCGCTCTTTGACCACAAATCATAAGTATGAGTTTCACCGATTGGTGTGTAAGACCATACGATTCCTTTTACTTCAATTTCCTTGCGGCCATCCATAAGGCGCCAGCCGTTTGCATCTTTTTTTACATTGATGAACTGAGCGAAAATTGAAAGATTAATAAAAGCAAGGATTGCTGTAAATACAGCTATACGTTTTTTATTCATCATCTGCCTCCAGTTCTGCATCGAGATCTACTACAACTCCGTCGCCCCATGAACTTGCGTCTACGTAAGTATTATCCTTAGCGCTGTTCCAGTGGATAAGGCGGGCACGTTCTTTTCCTTCGTCTGCATCGTTAATCTGGAAGTCGCCGCGAACCTTCTGCTTTGGCTTAAGCTTTTTAATGCTCATAAGTGAGAAAGGAATTGCAGCCTCGATTGTGTAGCCATGCTCGTTGTAAACAACGGCAGACTTAATGCTTCCGCTCATTGAAACGTCATTAACGCTTACGTCGTAGGCAGATTTATTTGATTTGCTCTGTGGTACAATTCTTACACGGTGATCAGTTGCCTTGTAGAAGGTGTGATAACCGGTATCTGTACCGAAAAAGAATTCGATAGAATCATCACGCCAGGCCTGTGGAGCAGGAAATTTATTTTCCTGTGGCTGATCATCAATGATATCTGCATAAATATAAACGAAGGAATCATCAGCACGAACCTTAAAAAGTCCGTCTGTATTTTCCGGATTAAACATTCCACCGTAAACCATGCGGCGTACGTGGATTCCATCCAGCCCTTCCCACTCATTAAATTCTCCATCGATTACAGGAGATTTTGAGCCTGAATAATAAACTTTGAAGTTCTTTTCCTGTTCACCTGCATCTGCATATGCTTCTTCCGGAGGGAGATAAGGAGCTTCTACAATTTTTTTTGCATGGATTGTAAGGCATGATGAAAACAAAACCATCATCGCTGCACTCATCAATCCGGCAAAAACAAAGCCTTGCTTTTTCATTTTTTTACCTTCCTGATTTTTTTATCTCTCTCCGATTGGTGCACAAATGTGCGTGCGCCGCCCGCTTTGCGGGCGGTGCTGTTTTTTTACATTCCAAGTTTTTCTTTGTTTGCCTGCATCAACTTTGACTGAGCTGCAATTACCTTGTCGATTCCCTTGTCTTTCTTGTACTTGTTGTAGTCGCGTACAATCTGATCAAACTCAGCTTCTGTCTTGGCACGAATCAACTGTGGAAGAACCTTACCCCAGCGGCGCTGAATGTCTTCGTAAATCAGCTGTTCATCTGAACCAACTGGAAGTGTAAGTCCGTCGTATGCTGCAAATGATTTTACATAAGGACGTGTCCAGAGCTGTGGCTGTCCAAGTGAAGGAGCATATTCTGTTCCCCACTGTGCCTGCCATGCTGTATCCATAAGCATCCAGTATGTATACATAATTCCTACATCAGTTTCCTGTTTATTCTTATCTGTTGAATCAAGCTTCTTCATTTCTGGAGTAAGTTCAGGAATACCGTTCTTCATTGTGTATGTTTTTCCTTCGATACCGAAGTTTGTATCCATCTGACCTTCATCTGAGATGAGGTAAGAAAGGAACTGAATTGCACGAGCCTTGTCTTTACAGTTCTTTGAAATCAAAGTAACTGTCCAGCCTGCAATTCCGCCTCCAGCGAGAGTTGGATCATCACCGCGGCTGTTCTTTGGACCGTCTACAGCAATGTAAACAGAGTTTGGATCACGAGCATAAAGTGCGTGCTGAGCAGCCTGCATATCCCAGTTCTGATAGAGCATACAGAAGTAACGTCCCTGTGCTGCCTTCTCTTCAATCTGGCTTCTCTTGTCTACGAACATATCAGTTGGAATCAAGCCTTCTGAATGAGCCTGGCGAAGAGTCTTCATCCAGCGGATATATTCAGGATCATCAGTAAGTCCGAGATCTGCATTTACAAACTTGCCGTCCTTCTCTGGAGGAATTGCGAGGAAGTGTGCAAGATAGCCCTGGAGCTGTGAACAACCTGTATCACCGAATTCATTTGTTGTGAAAGGAATAAGTGGCTGTCCGTTTACTGTAGGGAACTTAGCCTTTGCAGCGCGGAGAGCCTTTAAGAATCCTTCTGGAGTTGACATATTTGGCTTACCGATAGCTTCCCACATATCTTTGCGAACGAGGAAAGTTTCGTTTGAAGTCAATTTACCTTTGTAGTTAGCATAGTCTGTTGGTGTGTAAGATGCGTTTGGATATCCGTATACGTGACCGTCTTCCTGGCGATACCAGCCGAGTTTATCCGGATTAGCAACCTTGAAGAAATATGGATCGTATTTCTTTGCAAGTTCATCGAGTGGCTCAACGAGTCCGGCATCAATCATCATTGGAACCTGACCTTCCCACCATCCGATTGTGATTAAATCTGGAAGTGCATCGCCGGCAATCATTGAGTTGAGTTTTTCAGACTCGTTTCCTGCAGGAACAATAAAGTTAATATCTACACCAGTTTTCTGTGTGATATATTTTGAAACCATAGAATCGCCCCAGTGACGAGCGAACCAGCTGAAGTTAATGTACCAGTCTAACTGAATAGGTTTGTCTGTGTTGAGAGTCCAGCCTGCTGTTTTACCAGTACCCGGTACTGTACCTTTTGATTTTGTTTGCTTTTTTGGCTTTGCATAAGTTGAAGAAAGAATTACTGCAAGAACCATTGCGAAAGCGATGAGTTTAGTTTTTCTCATACCATACTCCTGATTTAAAATTTGATTGAGCCTGTTAGTCCAGACTCTCTTTATTTCAGTCTGAAGTATAGTAGTGATGGATTTATAACGAAAGTCAGAAAAATTTCATATAAGGGGTATTTTTTTCGGTTGAAGAGGAAAATAAAACTTGCTAACTAACGTTAGTTTGTTATAATTTGCGGTTTTTTATGAGAAATTTAGGTAAATTCCACTATATGTGGGGTCCATTCGTGGTGATTTACGATTTCGGCAACTTTTTCGCAGCGTTTTTTACAAAGCTCAAAAATGCCGTTTTCGTCCTTTTGAACAAGAATTGTACGGCGGTGGCCGGCGTCTTTTGCGTTGAGGGCGCAGACTGCTTCGAAGCTTGTACCGCTGCCGGCGAAGAAGTCGAGGATAAGGGCGTCGGAAGGCTGGCAGGTAATTTCGATTAAATGTTTGATAAGACTAACAGGTTTTGGGTTGTCGAAGGCGTGGGGACTGCCCAGAAGCTCGTCCAGGTGGTGCTGGGCGGCCCGGGTTGTTTCGAGCGGTTCTATGATGTTGCGGGGAATAACTTCTGACTGCTGGTCGTTGAAGATTTTTACTCTTGGGACTTTGTCGTAGGCAGGTGCCTGACCCCAGAAAATTCGGTTATCCGCAATAAGCTCCTTCATGCTGGCTTCGTCGGTCTGCCACTGGCGGGTCCAGACCTTGCCACTTGGAGAAGTTATTGTGTAATAATTTTTGTGATTTGGATTTGAGCGTTTTTCTGTAAAAGATATACTGCCCGAAAACCAGTTTCCGCGCGGGTCATTGTCGGCATTTGTGGTTGCCCAGTCTGTACTTTGTACTTCGCGGAAGGCTTTCAGATTTTTTTTATCGCGGGCGTAACAGAGAGTGTGCTGCTGAAGGGTGCGCGACCAGGTATCTTTTTTTCCTTTACCGTGCAGCCACATAAAGTCGTTTACAAAGTTTTCTTCACCGAATATCTGGTCGCAAAGGAGCTTAAGTGTGTAAAGCTCGCTCTGGTCTATTGCTATGAAGATGCAGCCTGTGGGTTTGAGCAGGGGGCTAGCCGCTGAGAGGCGGCGCTGCATAAAACTGAGCCACTGGCTGTGACGGTCTGTGGTGCCGTGGGCGGTAAAGTTATCGTTATAGGTAAAGTCGTTGCCGGTGTTGTAGGGCGGGTCGATATAGATGAGGTCGACCGAGGATGTGAGGTTTGGGCAGTCAGCTGCACCTCCGCCAAGCTTTTTCAAAACCGGATAGTTGTCGCCTTTAATTAGAAGATGTTCAAAAGAGGCCGGGATCCGCGGCGAAAAATTGGAATTCACAATAAAATCCGGCGAGTCTGCAGGTTCTGTGTAGTCTGTCCAGGTAAGTCGTAAAGGCATAAGTTAATTATATGATTTCTTAGATTAACGGGTCAAGAAAAAAAGCAGGGGCGATACGGGGGCGGCAAGCCCCCGTAGAAGGGGTAGCCCGAGACACCGCAAGGAGCGAAAGCGACTGAGGAGGCTCGGGCCGGCTCAGGCATAGCCTTCGCCGAGACTCGCTAAAAACAGTCCACCGGACTGTTTTTGCCTGCGTTGCAGGCCGCTCCCTAAGGGGTCGGCTTTCCCCTCCTAAAACTTAAACAGCAGCAAGGCCGCCTTTGAGGTCTTCGATGATGTCGTCAACATTTTCGAGGCCGACTGAAACGCGAACCATACCGCCGTCGATTCCAGCTGCAACGAGCTGTTCGTCGGTGAGCTGGCGGTGGGTAGCGCTGGCCGGGTGAAGAACACAGGTGCGGATGTCGGCAACGTGAACTTCGTCGCAGGCAAGCTTGAGGGCATCCATAAAGCGGACAGCTGCCGCACGGCCGCCCTTAATGCTGATAGAGATAACGCCGCAGGTTCCGTTTGGAAGATACTTCTGTGCGCGCTCGTAATACTTGTCGCCAGGGAGTCCAGGATATGTTACCTTTGCAATTTTGTCGGAGGTCTTGAAGAACTCGGCAACCTTGCGGGCATTAGCGCAGTAACGTTCCATGCGAACAGGCAAAGTCTCAAGACCCATGTTCAGATAGAAGGCGCTCTGAGCAGCAGGGTAACAGCCAAAGTCGCGCATCAACTGAGTGCGGGCCTTCACAATATAAGCAGCCTTGCCGAAATCTCCAACATAACGCAGTCCGTGGTAACTTTCATCAGGCTCAACCATATCAGCAAACTTGCCGGTTGCCTTGTAAGCCTTTTCCCAGTCAAAGTTTCCAGAATCAACGATTGCGCCACCACCCTGAACTGCGTGACCGTCCATATATTTTGTTGTTGAATGAACTACGATGTCTGCGCCCCATTCGAAAGGACGGCAGAGAACAGGAGTTGCAAAAGTGTTATCTACAATAAGAGGAAGATTGTTGTCGTGAGCGGCCTTTGCCCAGGTTTCAAAATCAAAAACTGTAAGGGCTGGGTTTGCAATAGTTTCACCGAAAATACATTTTGTGTTAGGCTTAATTGCCTTGCAGATTTCTTCATAAGTTGCATCAACATCAACCCAGATACATTCAATGCCAAGCTTTTTAAGAGTAAAGCCAAAGAGGTTGATAGTTCCGCCGTAAATCGATGAAGAAGCAATGAAGCTGTCACCGGCGCAACAAAGATTCAAAACAGAAAGAAGGCTTGCTGCCTGTCCAGAGCTTGTGAGCATACAGCCAATTCCGCCTTCCAGGTCTGCAATCTTTTTTTCAACTGCATCGCAGGTAGGGTTTGCAAAACGTGAATACATGAATTCAGTAGGCTTATCAAAAAGAGCCGCAACGTGGTCGCAGCTGTCAAAGCGGTAAGTAGTGCTCTGAACGATAGGAATAGTTCCAGGTCCGCCATTTTCCGGCTTATAACCCGAATGTAATACTTTTGTCTCGATTTTCATAATTTCGCCTCTTTTTTTCCTGATTTGTTGAGCGGTGGGGCCATAGAAAAAAGCTTGAACCACCATGTTATAGGCTTAAATTATACTGAAAAACTTTAATATGATAAATATCTTTTATTTTCAGTTTTTACTTCCAGATTTTATTTCCAGCCTTCCCAGATTTTCTGCGCCATGCCAACTGTCGCCTCAGATTTTCCGTTGCGGCAAACCGGCTGTTTGAGAAGGGCGGCCTGATTTTCAAAGAGTTTTCCTTCTTTTTCGCTGTCATCCAGGTAAGCAATGCTGGCGTAGTCTTTTGACTTTTTATCAATCAGCGCATCGAGGGCTGCATCGCGTCCGCCTTCCGTGCGGGCAAGAGCCGTCACAACAGAATCAAACTCGCCGGCAGACATCTCTTTTTCCTTGAGGTCCACAAACTGAAAAGGAATGCGGCGTTCCTTAAAAAATCTCTGCGCCGCCTTACAGTCAAAACTTTTATTTGTACCAAAAATCTGAATCATAAAAACAGTATAGCAGAAAACGCAACTATAAGTAACCAAATTGCAACCGGCTTTTGGTTTGCGGAGGGAAAATTGTGTGATATTATTATTCATATGGGCGCAACCGCCGCAAGCGGCGGTCGGGCTTTCCGCCATTCCGCTATCGCTCCAGCCTCCGCACTCGTTCACTAACTAACGTTAGTTCACTCGCTTGCGGTGGCCGCCTTCGGCGTGGCTACAATCCCTTGCGCAAAATAATTTATCGCGTTCTAATTATTTACCGCACGACTCAGGAGACAGTCATGAACTTTTCCGAAAAACTACAGATCCTCAGAAAAAATAAAGGCCTCACTCAGGAAGCTCTGGCCGACAAGCTCAACCTTTCCCGCCAGGCCGTAGCAAAGTGGGAAAGCGGACAGGCCTACCCCGACATCTCAAACCTCATACAAATCAGTGACCTGATGAGTGTAACTGTAGACTACCTTGTACGCGACCAGCAGTGTATGATGAACGTAAGCGCTGATGCCACGGACAAAGCCGACCTCGAAGAACTCATCACTTTCCGTCTTGAAGCAAACGTAAATACCTACGCTGCTTTTATGAACGAAACCGACTCTACCCGCCTGAACTCCCACGACTTCCGCTACACAAACGGAGATTACACCTATCACGACACTTACGTTGGCGGCGAACAGTTTGCAGGCGAAGAAGCCATCTGGAAAAAAGAAAAAGCCGTATACGCCATGAACTATCTTGGCCGTGTACTCGAAAAAGAATTCAACGGAAACTTTCTTAAAGAAGCCCTGCGCGCCGCCGACCACAAAATGCCCTACCGAGGCCCCGAATATTACCAGAGCGGCGAATACACCTACAAGTGCTCAGTAAACGGAGACTTCACCTGGTTCCAGGGCTACGAAGAAATCTACTTCCACGACAAAAAAGTCTACGAATGCTTTTTCCACGGGGGAGTAATGAAGGGGTAAAAACTTTCTTTTTCGAATCCAACTGTCGCAAATTTTGCGATGGTTCAAAATTCGGTTGTCTCAAAATTTGCGATAACTACAGCTGTTGAAAAAAGCAACGTGCAAATTTTGCACATTGCTAATTAGAGTATAATTTTATTTCCCTGGCGTAACGAAGTCCAGTTTCGTGATATAATACTTTCATGGGCAATACAAAAATTATCTCACATCCTATACCACCAGTTTGGGATTCCAAAAGTCAGATTCTCATACTAGGTACCATGCCCTCGCCCAAAAGCCGCGAAGCCGGCTTTTTCTACATGCATCCGCAAAACAGATTCTGGAATGTGATGGAAGAAATTTTTAGTGAAAAATTTGAATACAAAAATAACGGAATAAAAGCCGACATCGCAATAAAGACCGCCACCCAGCAAAAATCTGCCGCGGCTCCCGACATCTCCGCCACAATCGACGAACGCCACGCTTTTCTTCTCCGACACCACCTCGCAATGTGGGATGTCCTCGCTTCCTGCGAAATCACTGGCGCAGCAGATTCCTCAATCAAAAATGCCATCCCAAACGATTTTACCGAAATATTTGAAAACAGCCAGATTCACCACATCATCTGCACAGGAAAAACTGCTTACAACCTGTGGAAAAAGAATTGCGCGGCCATTTACGAAGCTCGCTTCAATCTTACCATCCACTGTCTGCCCAGCACCAGCCCCGCAAATGCCCAGTGGACTCTAGAAATGCTAATCTCAAAATATGTATTGATTAGAAACTAAAAATTTTTGTTTACTTCGTCACTCTTTTATTTTCGCAAAACCTAAAACTGTAATGACATAGCCGATTATTGTAACTAAGTAAGAAAGCAATCCATCAAGATTATAATATTGCCCAAAATAACGTCTAAATGCATTACACAAACTTCCAAAATCAAATCCATATTCAATCAAATCTTCAAAATCAAAATATTGTGTTATCCAAAACTCAAGAAATCTTGGAACTGGTACGAAAGTAAATAAAAGATATAATCCTATTAATAGAACTCCAATTAAATCTATTGTTTGTATATATTTCTGTTTAATAAGTTTTAATACACATGAAATAGCTAATAAGATTACGCCTGTAAATTTTAAGAGATTTTCAATGAAATATAAAAGATTATTATTTATATAACCAATAAACCAAATAGGATTAAAAAGCACGAAATGCCTTGGAATAAAATGAAACAGATACGAATCAGATCGCAAAAACAAACTTAGAATCAACACTGTAACGCCAATCAAAAACACCCAAATAAATTTTTTTCTATCTTTTTCCTTCTGAAGTTTTCTTGCCTCGACTTCTTCCGCCGTGAAATTCTTTACTTCCTGTTCCTCAACGGAAATTTCATCTCCCAAAAGACAAGTATGTTTTATTTGCCATTTTTTTATTCTAATCGGAACCCACCATGTATAAATTCCAAGTGTAATCACAGAAAGCAGCATACATAAAAGCCATGTTCCCAAAAGCCCCCCGGCAGTACCTTCAAAGGTACAACGTTTATGATTATATACCTTGTGTTTCTGCTCCCAGCCATAAAGCATTTTGATTGCCCATGGATAACAAATTCCTAAAGTAAATACTGTGATTAGAACTCCCAATAATTTCCACCCCAAAAGTTGCCAAAAACCACCATCAAAGTAACTTGCCTTTTCTTTCTTCAACTTCTGAACAGCGTCGAAAGTTGGAACCTCATCTTCAAAAAAAGTATTTGACTCACGCCATTTTCTAATTTTTATTGGTACATAAAATGCATAGATTCCAAAAGTTACAATAGAAATAAGAAAACAAATAATCCAAGTCCCAAATAACCCGCCTGCAGTTCCTTGAAATTTAAGTCTTCGTCCATTTATTACAGTGTGTTTAGTTTCCCATGAATAAAACCAACAAATAGCAAACGGATAACAAATTCCAAACGTAAAAATCGTTACCAATGCACCAAGAATTTTCCAACCAAGTCGCTGAAAAACACCTCCATCAAAGTAGCTGTCTTCTTTTGAATCAACAAATGGAGTTTCAGTTAGCGATTCCATACAAATTCTCCTATAATAAAATACTGTAAAATAAATTAAGATTTCATAAATTATAATAAAACCTTGATTTTATACTGTAATTATACATTGCAAAATTAAAATTCACAAGAAATTATTAGATATTATTAATTTTACTCTGTAATAATATTTCTTAAAAATTGACATTCTTGTAATATGAATTCAATCAGAGAAACTTTTGTAAACAATTTAAAGTATTACAGAAAACAAAAGGGGATTTCACAAGAAAAACTTTCCTACGCTGTAGAGAAAAGCATTGCTTATGTAAATCAGATTGAAAATAAAATTTCTTGGCCTCAGCCAGAAATGGTCGATAAAATCGCCGTCGCTCTCGGCATTCCTTCTTCAGCACTCTTTGAAGAACATGGCTGCCCGGAAAATAAAAAGGCACAGTTTGAAGATAAGTTTGGAAAATCTCTAGAAGAAGAACTTCTTTCAAGAATTGAAAAAGATGTTAAAGATGTTTGTAAGCTTGTGTAATTATTCTTCGTTTGCCCATTTCTACCAGTGCAATTCCTTGTCGTAGATATTTCATATTCTCTTCTGAATATAAATATGAATCAGATACTGCTGCCTCACTTGCAAACTGGTCGCAATTTGCGACCGGTTCTTTTTGCTTGCTGCCATCTTTCTTCTTAGGAGGAGTTTTTTCTGAAGAAAAAGTATTATTTTCATCACCCCACTTAAGCATTTTTACACGGGCAACAGGATTTCCATTTTGTAATATAAGAATCATTGGGCTCTTTTCAGCTGCTTGTTGTAAGGATTCTGCATTTAATTGACACAATTCCAAATGCTCAGAAAAGAAATCTTCCAGAAAATGAGTGAGTACATTATCTACACTCTGATTGGATTTCTCGGCAAGCAGTTGCAGTTTTTCCACTGTTTTCTGCTCAAGTTCAAAATCTGTATCCGCCCATTTTTCCAATGGTGTAATTATTATATTTTCAAAATTGATTTTTTCATTATTTGAGTGTTTCATATACTCCTCAAATGTCTTTAAGGTCACAGATTGTGACCTTAAAGACTTCTTCGTTCATTTTTGAGGTCGCAATTTGCGACCTCAAAACTTTTACTCATTGAAATTATCTTTCTGCTCACTGCCTACAAATCCAATTTTTCTACTTGTTTGTGGCTGATCAATCAGATTATTCAAAACCTGTATAATCTGATTGATTTTCTTATCCTGTTCAGAAAACTTTTTATCACAATGGTCTATATGAAGCAAGAGGAGTCGCCGGATTTCTGCAAGCTCCGCCTTATCATCAGTTTTCACAATCTGCGAACTTACGTAATGCCGCAATTTTACGAAGGCATCCATTATTCGAATACTTACTTGAATTGCCGTAGGACTGTGAAGAACTGCAGATAACATAGCTACGCCTTGCTCGGTGAAAACATAAGGTAAATATTTTGAATGTTTTCCTCGTTGACTTTCTTCTTCACTCTTTAAGGTCGCAATTTGCGACCTTAAAGAATCTTCTTCATTTTTTGAGGTCACAATTTGTGACCTCAAAAAATCATATTCTTCTGCCGTTAGTTGAAACCTAAACGCGTCGGGGAAACGTTCAATATTTCGCTTAACAGCTTCAGTAATACGTTTCGTTTCAACCCCATACAGTTCCGCAAGGTCACGGTCAATCATAACCTGTTTGCCACGAATCATAAAAATCTTACTTTCAACTAAAACTGATGTTATTTCATTTTCCATACCGTAAATAATACTATGGCTTCATGAAGAAAACATTAAAGTAATACTTTAATAAAAATAGGACTTGTGCTCTTGACAGAACTTTTTCCTTGCCTTTACTACAATCTCGTTTATATAATTAAATCACTATGGAATATAAATCATCTACATCTTTTTCTATACCAGTAATTGATGTGGAAGCAACATCTCAAACCTTAAAACGACTCAGAGAAGAACGCAATATCAAAGTAAGTGAAATTCAAAAGTCACTGAACATGACCTATCCGCAGGCAATTTATACCTGGGAAAATCCAGATGAAAAAATCCTTCCCACATTAGACCATCTTGTAGCGCTTTCAACAATTTATAAAGTTTCAATAGATGAGATGATTGTAATTAAATATGCCAACGACGCGAGCCTGACTGTAAAAGAAAAACACCCACTTTATGGAATCAAAAAAGAGATTCTGAGTTTTATTGCAGATATCTCAAGCTCGGATACAAGATCCGCACTGGAAGAATACTACGGATTTTCATTCTAACTATTTTATCAAGAAGTTTTTCTCTTCTACCTTGTCAGGTGTTACAGGTGTTTCAGGACTTTCCCAAGCCCAGTCACAATAAGAAAGACCATTCCCCGCATACTCCATCATTCCACCCCAGGATCTAAATGAACATGTCCATTTAAAGATTCCAAAATCATTTACTTTTACAAGTGGACAACCATACTCGCCATCTTGATGGTATGGTCCATCAAATTTAATTCCCTTAATGAAAAGCCGATTTATGAGCAGTAATTCTGCAAGTTGATTTCCACGTCGCAGAACTTCTACATAATCTTCTTTACCTGTTTTAGGAACATAATGGGAAACAGGCTTTTCATTATCTTCCTCAAGATTTTCCCTAATTACATCATAAAACTCAGAATAATTTGGATTTTCAGAATTTGTCCAACCTATAAACTCTATTTTTAAGCCATCTTCTTCAATTAGATTTTCTGTTAGTGTTTTCATAGATAAATACTTTATCATATGAAAGCGTCAAAAACATTAAAGTTCTACTTTAATGTTTTGCTAAGTATCAATTTTATTTTTTTTATGACTCATTTTCTTGTTATTTAAAATTTTACTAGACTTAATTCTTCTTTCATAGCTCGCCGATTTTTATATGTCACAAGCCATTCTTCACGCAGAGCCACTGCAACCTCTTTCCCTCCTGGAATACCTGCAAGATGTTTAAGATGATCTGCAAGTTCTGCATATTGAGGACGAGAAGATGATATTTCCACATCTTTCTGCAAGCATTCCTTGAACATCCTTACTAATTCCGGTGCATAGTCCTTTTGAAGAAAATCTCTATATTCTTCAAGATTACGAATGCTAGGCCATTTTTTATGATGTGTTTTTACCGACTCAAAAAGTCTGTCGAACATCTTTTCTTCAATAAAAATCTTTTCTGCAAAATCTGGCATCTTTATTTCTTTAATAAGTGATTCCAATTCAGAAGGCCAGGCTGCTTCAGAGAACCTCGATTTATAATCTTCGTACAATTCAATCTTAAACCACCGATCATTAAGAAATAGCCAACGTAAAGTTTGAATTGTCTTCACCTCATTTTCGTTTGCTTTGTAAATCTCAAGAAGCTTCTCTTTTGCTTTATGTACAATTCCGGGAAAATCCTTATTAACTTCCACCAGATTTTCTAGCAGCTGTTCTGCCTTACCATAGTTCTTTACATCAAGATATTTCTGAACAGCAATATTACAAATGTTATCAAGATATAAATATTTCTCTATAAAAGCAAAAACTTCTTCTTCTGAAAAATTTAATTTTTCCATACAATGAATTCGATGTTCAGCATATTTTTCTACATCAAAACGTCTTGAAAGAATATCTTTTGCATCTTTATCATTTGTTTCGTCTAGAAAAGCATCTATGAATTTTATTTTGGCACGCAGAGAATCTTCATCATCAAAAAAATCAGAATAAGCATCAAATAGATATTCCTGAATATAATCGATGATTTCCTCATTATACATATTGTTTTCAAACCAGAACCGTGCTTTCCTACGTTCATCATCATTCATAAGTGAAATACATTGCTCCCAAAAATGCATGACATCCCACATTAATTCCCCAGTTGTTCCATTTGAGTCATCAATGTTCAACGGTTCTCCGAGTTTGAAAGCAATCAAACACAAGGCATTAAAAGCTAGCCAAGTCTTTTTTGCAGCAATCAGAGCTGGAATGATATTCTCAATATAAGAGGAAAATTCTTTGCAAAAGCGATAGGACGCACGATAATCTATAAACCCATAACGGTCGCTGTTCTCTCTTATAATTTCATTGACTTCAGTTTTTATGGCAGAAAGCTCCGAATTATTGTCCACCTTTGCAAATCTGGCAACAATCATCGAACTAATAGATTCATTATTTTTTGAAACTTCAACAAGAAAATCCACAAGTTCATTCTGGGGAACATCGGAAATAAGATTTGCTATATTCATATTTTCACCCATTTCGATTTTTTTTAACTCTCCCAAATCCTCTTTATTTCATCCTGTAATTCTGGACTAAACTCTTTTAAATCTTCCAGTGTTATGGCTTTTTCTCTCAACAGACTGAGTAAGTTCAACTTAAACATACTGCGTTTCATTTCAATAATCACCCCGGCAGATTTTTTCTCGCGAAGAATAAATTTCTCTGCTTTCCAGAATCTATCCGAAGCAGATTGTTTTTCATCAAGCAGGAGCTTTGCAAGCTTGTGATTTAGCTTATCCATATATCGTTCCTGCCACTCTAGAATTTTTACGCGGAACAGTTTCCAATCTGATTCTTTACAATTTTCCATATTTTCTATTCCCCATAATTCAACTGTAACTTCGCAAAGAAATCTTCCAGTAAATATCGTGAATCAATATCTGTATAAATTCTGATTTTTGGATTTCCCTTTTCAAAGCTGCAGGAAGTATCTTCATTTACAAAAGGCGCTTCATGCTCGATGTAGTGACCGCAATCAGGATTCAGTGCAACGCCAATCGCAGGCGAATCACCAAGAGACCAGCTTTCGCCTTTTGTCCAACCGGCTGCTGGAGAATTATTATAGGTGACCATATTTTCAAAAAGATGTCGGCCAATTTTTCCGCAGGGTAAAACTTTCTGTTGGAGTTCGGCAAGACCTACGGTAATTGTTACATAAACATTTGAAGGAATGAGCCAGAGATTTTTTGCATGACTCAAAACGTAATTTGCCGCCGCAACATCGTTCCCGGAATTAAACTCACGCCATGGTACCTGGGCAAGACCATGAGTTCCAATCCAGACAATTGTCATACGGTTCAAGATCTCAGGACACTTTTTAATTGCAACCGCAACGTTAGTTATCGCTCCCTGACACAAAACAAAAAGCGGGGCTGTATCCTCGCGAAGAGCTTCTGAAATCAAAAAGTCAACGGCAGGCGAAACTACCTCTTCGGTACTTGCTCCCCCAACCGAGTTCTCGAAATACCCCACACCCTTCGCACCAGGCTCCCCCATAAAAACAGGCACCTCTTTCATATCCATTGCATCAAGAATTGTGCAGACTTCATCATAACTGCGCTGCACCGAGCCCTCAGCAGCAAAGTGCTCTGCAAGAATTCCTTTCACCATCAGCTTGGGACTCATCAAAGCCTGGGCAATCGCAAAAGAATCATCAGCCTCACAGGCAGCATCGGTATCAATAATCACACGCAGCTTCTTATACTGCGGAACGTCGAACAGCAATTTTGATTTCATTTTTTACTCCTAATTAATTTTACTCCCTACCTGTAAACTTAGCAATTACAGAATCCCCTTTCCATGTTATAATTTTTCTATGAAATCCATCATCACAAACACCGTAAAAATCACCGTGGCCGCCGCTCTCGCAATTCTCTGCGCCCAGACACTCAAGCTGGACTTTGCAGTATCGGCTGGAATCGTTGCGATTCTCTCGGTGCAGCCGACTAAAAAAGAAACTCTCCGCACTGCTCTTGCCCGCCTGCTTGCCTTTGTCCTGGCGCTTGTAATTTCTATCACTCTCTTTAATCTTCTGGGCTTTACGGTTCCGGTCTTTTTTCTATATCTTTTGATTTTTATTCTTGTCTGCCAGTGGCGCAAATGGATTTCTGCCATGGCCATGGATTCTGTTTTGATTTCGCACTTTCTTTCGTTTGGGAAAACCAGCCCTGCTGAAATCAAAAACGAAGTTCTTCTTTTTGTTCTTGGAGTTGGTTTTGGGATTCTTGTAAATCTTTTACTCCGCAAGAAGACAGATTATATAGAAGAACTAAAAAAGCAAACTGATAATCAGATAAAACTCGTCCTTCACAGAATGGCACTTCGAATCCAAAATCCCGCTCTTGTTGATTACGACGGCTCCTGCTTTACCGCACTTAATCAAAGCCTCTTTACCGCCAAAAAACAGGCAGAAGAAAATTACAACAATCAGTTTTCAAAAAAAGATACCTTCGACTCCCTCTATCTTGAGATGCAGGAAAAGCAGACAAAGATTCTTTACGAGATGTTCAAGGCGGCCCAGGCCCTTGGCACAATTCCGGCCACCGCTACCCTCCTTTCAGATTTTCTCGAAAAAGTTTCAAATGAATATCACAAAGATAATGACGTAAAAGCCCTGCTGGAAGAACTGACCCTCATCCACGACAAAATGAAAAGTCTCCCCTTGCCTCAAACCCGCACCGAATTCGAAGACCGGGCAAATCTTTTTATTCTCATGGAACGTCTTAAAGAATTCTTGCAGATAAAACACGATTTTATGATTGCACAAAACACCAAGTCGACACTTCAATAAAATTTTTTTTTTACCCAACAAAAACTGCTCTTTCTCGACTATAATAGTGTAATCGATTACATAGGTTAAAAAGTGGAGCTTACGGTGGACAAGGTAATTACAGACGATTTGATGGAAAAGACTTTTCTTTTTTGCTGGAAGAAAATTTCAGACAAGGAAGAAGCGCAGGATCTTGCACAGGAAATCATTATTGATGCCCTGCTAATTTTGCGAAGCGGAAAAAAGATTGAAAACTTCTACGGTCTTTTCTGGCAGATTGCGCATAACAAGGTTGTTGATTTTTACAGAAAAAAGCGTCCGTTAAAAATCAGTCTTGATGACATGGAAAACAGCCTTCTTGGTTTTGATAAATCTATTGGAGATTATATCAAACAGGAAGAACTGGAGCTGCTTTCAAAATCAATGACAAAGCTTGCCAATATTCACAGAGATATTCTGGTGCGCTTCTACATCAAAAATCAGAGTGTAAAAGAAATTGCCACAGCCCTTAAGCTCCCCACGGGTACAGTAACAAGCCGCTTATCTGATGCCCGCAAAAATCTTAAGGAGAATTTTGAAACTATGGAAAATCGAAAAGAAAAACCTGAAAAGAAAAAAAGTATTATCGATTTTGAACTTGAATTTTACATGGATGCAAATCAGGCCTGGATGGCAATTTCTTCTCTGATAGACAGACAGATTTTATTTGCATGTCGTGAAAAAAGTCAGACTGTCAGCCAGCTTGCGTCACAACTTGACCTACCCCAGCTCTTTTTGGAAGACAGCATTACAAAACTTGTTCGGGCGAATGTTCTCTTTGAAGAAAAGAAAGGCCACTATCTTACAGACTTTACCATTTTTCCAAAGTCAGTACGTAGAAAGGCAGAAGAAATTGACCGCCAGATTTGTCGGGATTTGAAAATCGCCGAACGCTATTTTGAAATTCTTAATGGCATGAAGGCGGAGCTTTTGAAGGAAGATTTTTACGGAAATGATTTTGACTGGGAATATCTTCTTCCATATTTCATAATCCGCTCAGACAGAGAGTTTGGAAAAAAGGCGGGCGGAGATTATCTTCGCGAAAAATACGGCAAGGGACTGCCAGACAGATTCTGGAGAAACTTTTATCTTTCGGGCTGGTATGAAGATGAAACTGAAAGCATTTCTAAAGAAGAAACTTCTTTGATAGGCCCCGGCTACAATTTTAATGTTTATACCATTCCAGAATACGGTCATATTGAATTTCATAATACAATCAACTCAATGCATTATGAAAAAGACAGGCAGGAATGTACTCTCACTCTCGACCGCCTCGACTGGCTAAACAGCGGCAACACAGGTCTTTATCTTGAGCTCATAAAAAATCCAAAGAAGGCTCTTTCAGAAAAAGAAGAAATGCTTGTTGCAGATATGCTGAACAATGGCGTGCTTGAAAAAACTCAGGCCGGCTACAAGGGAACAATCCCGGTCATCACTTTTGCGCAGGTGGATAAGTGGTGCAAAATATGGCACGAAAAATTCAAAGACCTTTCAATAGAATATTATGATGCGCTTTACGAGGCACAGGAAAAAGTTGTGCTGCCTTATATCCGGCATGATCTTTTGTGGGCTTCCTTCTGGCATGTCATTCCGCTTGGAAATAACAAGAGCTTAGATTCCATGCTGATGCAGTACGCAATTGATAATAAGCTTGTCCGTTTTGTAGAAGGCAAGAACGCTTCTTGCACAGCTATGGTTTTGCTTTGTGAGTAAAGGAGATTTTTAAATGAAAAAGATAGATAAACAGCTTTCCTATGCACCCGCAGAATTTCGGGTTTCTTATTGCGGATGGGCCTCTCCTGCTATGCGCGAGATGAATGGTATTTTCAGACAGCAACTTGCCTTGCTTTGTTATGACCAGGCAAAATCTGTTGAAGAACTTTCCGAGGCACTTCAAACTCCTTACGAATACATTCAGGACGCACTTGATTCTTTTTGTAAAGCAAAAATGATGAAAAAGATTGACGGAAAATACCTTACAATTTTCCCAATGCTTCATCTGAAGAAAAATTACGAAGCCGGACTTTTGTGCTATAAGTTTTCTGAGGAGCACGAGATTCCAAAGAAAATAAATGACATACTTTTTTCTTTGAAGGATAAAATTGCGGCTCTGGATTTTTACGGAAATGATTTTGATCTTTCATACTTAAACTGGTTTTTGTATACCATAACTGATAACTGTATGATTTCAGAATTCCGTTCTTACTTTTCTGACAAAACTGATGAAGTTATCTTCAACAATAGTGACTGGAGAACAAATAACTACAATTATTCTCTTTGCGCTTCATACAATTATGCTGATGAAAAAATTGAAGATGATCATCTGGAAAGACGACTGGCCCAAACTTCAACCTATTATCAGCATTATGGTCAATACCGGTACAACAACGTTTTTGATTACGCACCTTTCCCCTGCAGCTTTGGAGAATACGCAATTGGAATGGGAACTTCAGAAATGGGCAGAAATAATTATCTGACCCAGGGAAATATCGACTTTTATCTGAAGCTTGTAAAAGAAACAAAGCATGACTTTACAGAAGAAGAGCAGAAGTGGCTGGAAGCTTTTGAAAAGCATGGAGTTGTGGAAAAACGTGGCGACAGCTACAAGCCGATGATTCCTGTTTTCACAGAAGAAGTTTTTTCTGAGCTGGAGAAAATCATCACCAGAGCTGTCATTCCAATTGTAAAGGAAATTGCGGAAGCAACAGAAAAACCAATGGAAGAAATTATGCTTCCTGAGATGCGGGGCGTAAAAGAAAGAATAGATCAGTTATATGTATTCTGGCTCTGCAGTTTCTTGAGTCCCCGCCAGGAACTTTACTGGTACGGCATGAATGTTGAAGGCCTCGCAATCCCTAAAGATTACAAGGCCTCTACAGCAGGGCTCTACATTGTTTGCTAAATGCAAAGAAAAATTAATAGCCCAGTTTTTTATCTACCAGATAATGAAGCTGGGCTCCTTTTGTAAAGTTCTCCAGGTCTTCAAGGAACATGCTTACATTCTTATCTTTTGTATAAGCCAGAGTCATGTTTCCGGCAACGTGAGGTGTAATCAAAAGATTCTTTGTTTTCCAGAGGCGGTTACATTCTGGAAGAGGCTCTGTCTGGAAAACATCAAGAGCAGCACCAGCCAGGTGACCTGATTCCAGTGCATCAGCGAGGGCATCTTCGTCAATTGCAGAACCGCGGCCAACATTTACGATGTAAGCACCTTCCGGCATAAGCGCAAGACGTTCGCGGGAAAGAATACCGCGGGTCTCAGCTGTAGCAGGCAGGCTCATTGCAAGTAAATCTGTTTCAGGCAAAATCGAATCCAGCTGATTAACAGAAAGCACCTTGTCATAAAAAGTCTGACTGCTTTTTCCACTGCGACAAACTCCCACGATGCAAGCAGGCTCAAAAGCCCTGGCTCTTTTCGCAAATGTACTTCCAATGTCGCCGGTGCCAAGCACTGTAATGCGGCAGTCCTTCAAAGACTTTTGAGGGCGGGGCAGCTTCCACTGACCGGCCCTCGTCTCTGCCATAAACTCGTCCAGACGGCGCATCATTACAAGGGAAACAGCAATCATGTGCTCTGCAATTGAAACACCGTATGCGCCGGCCGCATTTGTAAGAAGGCAGTCTTCGTTTGCAAAGTAGCCCGGCACCATAAGAGAATCAACTCCGGCCCAAGGCACACAAAGCCACTTAAGATTTTTGCTTGTCTTTACAATAGAAGGCGCAAAGCCATAAATGATATCTGCATCAAAATTACTCTGAGGAATTTCAGCCTCTGCTTTATAAAAGAAAACTTCATGCCCAAGAGAAGTTGCAACACTTTTAATTTGATCCAGATGCTTTTGCTCAAGCATATTGTTGATTACTAAGATTTTCATAATTCTAAAATTTAATCCTTAAGAAACGAATAAAGTTTATCACAGCTCGGATTGCTTCGTCACACAAAACTGCAATGAAAACACCAAGCATTCCAAGTTTGAAAACAAAAACACAAAGACAGGAAAGTCCGACAACTCCGACGGTTCCCAAGGCTTGAGTAAAGAACATCCATTTTGTATCGCCATAGCCACGGATGCCGTTTCCAATAATTATGTTGCCGGACTTTCCAAAAAGATTTGCCGCAACAAGAATTATATAGATAACCGACATCTCAATAACTTCTTTGTCCGTAGTAAAAAGACTCAGCGTCAGGCGAGGGAAAATCGAAACAAAAATCAGGGCAAAGGCCGCAACCAGAAAAGCCCATCTTACAGAAGTCTTAACTACCGATCGGTAGAGACGCAAATCCCTGGCACCGGTAGCCTCGCCGGTCAAAGTCATAGTAGCATTGCCGATAGCTCCGATAACTACAACAAAAAGAATCTCCACAGTAAATACCATAGAGTATATTCCGGCAGCCTTTTCATTTATTGTATTGAGAATTCTGATGATACAAAGATTTCCCGCATTCCAGAGCAGGTCTTCGCAGGCAGTAGGCAGCCCAAGCTTTATAGATTTAAAATATGGGCTGATTTTTGCGCTAAGGATTCTCTTAAGCCCCGGGCTGGTAAAAAATTTATTCTTCTTTGAAATTGTTACATACAAAAGATAAATTGCACCGACATATTCTGCAATTGTAGTACCAAGAGCCGCACCCGCAATCTCCATACGAGGAAAGCCAAAGTTTCCAAAAATCAAAAGATAATCAAGAATAATATTTAAAACCGAACGGATAATTCCATAGGCAACCAGCGGCTTAGTATAATTAGAGGTCTGAAAAACAACAGAGTAAGAAGCACCAAGGCCAATAATCAGATAAACCGGTGCGTAGATTCTTGTATAAGTAACGCAGAGTCCCATTACATTTTCCGAAACGCCCATCAGTTTAAAAACAAGAGGACTGCAGAAGGTCCAGAATAAAAAGAGCAGAATCGGAATTACATTATGAAACTTTATAAGGGAAGCGGCGTAGTCCTTAGACTTTTCAATATCCTTTTCGCCAACCGACTGGCTTATAATAATCGAAGCTCCCATGGCCATAGAAAAAACAAAAGACATGGTAGTCCACATAGGAGCCGTAGCATTTCCAACTGCACTCATAAAAAGAATATCCATACGTCCCAAAAAGATGCGGTCAATCAACATCTGAACCTGAGCAATCAGGTTGCTCAGCATGATTGGAACAAAAATTTTTACGAGCTTGTTTTTGTATTCTGTTTTGAAAAGCATAGAAAGGAATTATAGTAAAAAAATTAGATATAATAAATAAGTTTTTTTAATGATTAATTGGGCGTTCCCGTCGCGGCATTCGCCGCGCCGGTCGGCGCTTCCGGGCTCCCCTACGGTCGGTGCTTCGCACGGACGCCCTCCGGGCGTCCCCCTCCAGTGCCTAACGCTTTTTCGACAATCTATTAATGGTGGAAAAGTCTAATTCCATTAAATGCCATAACCATTCCGTATCCGTCGGCAGCTTCGATTACGAGGTCGTCGCGAACAGATCCGCCCGGCTGAGCAATAACAGTTACACCGCTCTTCTTTGCACGGTCGATGTTGTCGCCGAATGGGAAGAAGGCATCTGAACCAAGAGCAACGTTTGTATTCTTAGAAATCCATTCAGCCTTAGCTTCGCGTGTGAATACTTCCGGCTTTACCTTGAAGATATTCTGCCACTTGCCTTCAGCAAGAACGTCCATATATTCTTCACCGATGTAAACGTCGATTGCATTGTCGCGGTCTGCGCGCTTAATGCCGTCTACAAACTGCAAGCCAAGAACCTGTGGCGACTGACGCAGCCACCAGTTATCAGCCTTCTGACCGGCAAGACGAGTACAGTGAACACGGCTCTGCTGACCGGCACCAATACCAATAGCCTGACCGTCCTTTACAAAGCAAACTGAGTTAGACTGAGTGTACTTGAGAACGATAAGAGAAATAATCAGATTGCGCTTGTCGTCTTCGCTCAAAGTCTTGTTCTTAGTTACGATGTTAGACAAGGCAGACTTCTCATCAATTTTCAAAAAGTTATGGCCCTGTTCAAAAGTTACGCCGAAGACCTGTTTGCGCTCAAGCTCAGCAGGAACGTAGTCAGGATCAATCTGAATTATACAATAGTTGCCATTCTTCTTAGCCTTCAAAATCTCAAGGGCCTTGTCAGAATAGCCAGGAGCTATAACACCATCAGAAACTTCCTTCTTAATCAAAAGAGCAGTAGCTTCGTCACATTCATCACTCAAAGAAATAAAATCGCCGAAAGAGCTCATGCGGTCTGCACCACGAGCGCGGGCATAAGCACAGGCAAGCGGAGTAAGTTCAACATTGTCTGTAAAATAAATCTTCTTGAGAGTATCAGAAAGAGGAAGACCAACAGCAGCACCAGCAGGAGAAACGTGCTTAAAAGAAGTAGCAGCAGGAAGGCCTGTAGCCTCCTTCAATTCCTTAACAAGCTGCCAGCCATTCAAAGCGTCGAGCAGGTTGATGTATCCCGGTCTTCCGTTCACAACAGTAATAGGAAGATCGCCATTTTCCATAAAAACCCTAGCCGGCTTCTGGTTCGGGTTGCATCCATATTTAAGTTCGAGTTCTTTCATGCGGACATAATAGAATAAATAATAGAAAAATTCAAATCATTCTTCTGTCGGAGCCGGATTTTCCATTCTCAAAAAGATATCCTTCGCAGTACGGCTTACAAGATAAAAAATTATCGAAGGAATAATTAAGATTCCCGAATAATAGATATACTTAGATAAATAAATCAAAAGCAAACCTGCCACTACCCAACCCTGAGTCTTAAAACTGATTTTTGTATTCATTGCATAGAGTGCGATAGAATTTTTCAGCGTATTGATGAAAGTGTTTGAATAACGGGCAACCAGCGGGTAAGCATATAAATTCACAACCAAGACAACCAGAGCATAAACCGTAAGCGCTGCAATTATAATCAGATTAAAACCGTAGTCGCGCGCACGGTCAAAGAAAAAATAACCAAGGCCGCAGCAGGCTCCCGTAAAAAGAGAAAGCAAAAGCCCCTGTAAAAAATCCTGCTTAAAGGCTTTGAAAAATCTGCCCGTAATTCCACGTATCGACTGAACTTCCTCATCTTCATCTGCAAGGCGCAATGCTACAGCATAAGCCGCACATGTCGCACCACCAATTGTAATTACCGGAAGGCAGCAAAGCAGCCACAAACAATTCAAAAAAAATAATTGAAAAAGTTTTTTTATTAAATCCATATAATCTCCATCATTCCACGTCATGCTGAACTTGTTTCAGCATCTATTAAATAGATTCCGAAATAAGTTCGGAATGACAGGCTATTGTTCCGCCCACAGCTTCTGCAATTTTCTTGCAACCGTAGTTGTATTCACCTTTGCAGCAGGGCAATTTGACAACACAATTATAGAAAGCTTATCATCAAAATAATAGCCGTCGTAAGAATTAAAAACATTCGTAACACCGGTGTGAAAGATTGCCCCCTCGTGGCAATAAACGCCATAACCATAAGATTCGGAATCTATCATTTTTCGGAAGGCCTTTTTCTTAACAACTTTGCCACCAGTAAAATAAACATTCCACTTAAAAAGATCAGTTGCGGAAGAATTAACGTCACCGCAGCCCAGGGCAAGCGAAGCCGGAATGCTGTAATAGCGGCCCTTGTAATCGTAGCCGCGTGTATCAGTTTTCTGAAAGTCAAGATTTGTACGGCTCATACCGCAGCGGTCAAAAATATTTTTCTGCATGTAGTCGGCAAACGACATCCCGCTCACCTGCTCAATTATGCGGGCAAGCAGAAAGTAATTTGTATTGCAGTAAAAATATGTTGAATCCGGTTCTGCCAGGAGAGGTGCCTGGTTCAGATATTCAAGAACTAGATTTTCTTCAACGGGCTCACAGGCCATCTGTTTTACTTCGATTCTACGGTAAATATTTTTAGGAAAAAAATCGTCAGCGGCATTGATGTGGTCTGTCAAACCGGACCGCATATTCAAAAGCATTTCAATTGTGATTTTATCGCCGGCTTCAAAATCCGGGAAGAACTTTGAAAGCTTGTCAGTCGTCGCTAACTTCCCAGCCTGCACCAGCTGCATTACCGCAGCGGCCGTCATCTGCTTACTTATAGACCCGGCCTCAAAAGTAGTGTTTATTCCTATCGGAACCTGGTCGGGGGCCTCCGCCTTTTCATCACAAACTCCGTAGCCCTTAGCAAACACAACCGTCTTTCCTCGGCCTACCAGCACCGCGCCCCTAAAGCCCGCTTCCTGCAGATAAGAGTCGGCGCGCCCCGCAAAGTCCCGGTATTTTTTATCGATAATTACTTCGTCTTTCCAGCTGCGCTTTTTCACCGACGAGCAACAAGTAAAGATAAAAAAAGAGGTCATAAAGAAAAAAAAGTGTATCGCTTTTCTTTTCATTATAAACCTCCTTGAGATCCAAGTTCTGTCACTTCCGTGGAAAAAATGCCTGTCGCCAACGGGGAATGTGGTAAAGCTAAAAATTGCTTTCGCAATTTTCTTAACGCTTTGCTATAAAACACCGGCCGCCAGCGGCCTTACACATGTTTTCGCCAGTCATTTTTTCCACTCACGTGTCAGAACTTACTTCAACGTATTATAAAAACACAAACGCCCTACACGTTTTTATTAATTATCTTCTCTTCAAACTTACCAGTCGCCAGGTCAATGAAGCGAACAAACAAAGAAACCTTGTTATCTTCGTTCAGCGAGCTCCAGATTGTGTTTGCAAACTCTTCAATTCCACCTTCAATCTTGAGCTTTACAGGCTCGCCTTCAAAGCTAGGAAGAGGATTTCCATCACCCATATAAGTATGAATGTAGTGCCCCTCGCCGGCCACAGGATTATCATATGTGTAAGTAAAACGCAATGTATTGTCGCCGTTTCCACAGTCACTCTTCAAAATAGAAAGTGAATAAGCATAACCGCCGTCAACTCCACCTTCAAGATCAAGCAGAGAAGAAATGCGCGGTGTGTAATTTGGAGCATCGTGCTCGTACTTGCGGCTGCGCAGAGACTGCTCAAAAGTAAGTCCCTTCTTCAAACCTTCAAAAATTGTATCTGTCTGGTCACCGTTTGTTACGATTGTCTTTTTTCCAAGCTCGCGAACTGCGGCGTAAATAATAAGACTTGGGTCGCCTGCAATCAAAGACTCGTCAAAAGCCTTTGTGCGAACAACCTCGCTGCCCTCTTCATTGTCTGTTACAAAAACACGGTTGCGGCTTCCTGCACTGCGGCCCATTGTCCAGTAGGCAGAAACTGCATATTTTCCATCAGCAGACAGGCCGGCAATAATACCGCGTCCAGGGTATGTTGTAGATGAAAGTTCTTCTTTAATTAATTTCATAATTCGTCCTCTTTGTAGCTGGTGGTTTCGATACGGCTTCGCCTACTCAACCACCGCGTTCGATTTTAGGCTTCTCCCACTTCTAAATGCTGCTTTTCCAGATATTCCATAACAGCATCAACAGTCTTCTGTTTTGGATCAGCCTCGTCTGCAGGCAGACTTTCCAGAATCTTATTTCTGAATTCCTTACAGTCAATAACAGGGCTGGCAGTAAAGGTACACTTTCCTGTCTCCATAATATCAGCAAGCATATCATCCGGATTTTCAGGATTAATGCGCAGACAGTTTCCGTTGATTGAAACAAGAATCATCTTATCAAAAAGTCTTAAATAAGAATCAATCTCGCGAAGGCCACGTTTTGTTTCAGGCTTTCCGGGGCGATAACGTGTTCCACTTGGGAAAACAAGAATCATCTGACCACGCTTTTTACAGCTGTCCATTGCTCGCATTGCCGCAAAGTTGATTTTTCTTGCACGCTGCTCTTCTGCGATCTTTTCTTCTTCAGAAATTTCTTTTCCTTCAACTGCGTTCAAAGAACGGGTAGGATAAATTACAACACGGGTAAAGCCTTCTGTAAATGCACGTACACCAGGATTTGCTTCGTTAAGCTTCATTCCTGCAACGGCAACAATTCTCTGAGACATATCCTTTGCCCATTCTTCTCCCTGTTTTTCGAGAAGATAAAGAATTCCTGGCAAATCAAGATTTGTATAATGCTCCATTAAAATAAGGCCGGTTTTACCTTCCTTTGTAACAGCATCATAAAAAGCCTTAAAGTTTTCTACATTTCCTAAACCAGATTCTGAATTAAAGGCTTCGTCCAGCAGCTTCCACATATAAGGTCTAAGCTGCATGTTTGCTTCTTCATAAACTTTTGTCTCGTCAATTTTGGCAGCGGCGTGTGACATTTTAAGCATTTCTGCAAAAACACTGCCAAATTTGTCTTTCAACATAATTCCCATAAATGAGTTCCTTTTCCTTACGTAATGCAAGCCACAAAAGCGGCTGCTTTTATTTAAGAATAGTTGAATTCCATTATAGATTATTTATGACTTAGAGACAATAATAACAATTATGATGAAACGAATGATTATAATTCTCGCAGCAGCCTTTTTAATTCTTACCGGCTGCCCTGCAAAAGCCCCGGCTTCCAGAATCATAGAAAACACAGATGGTTCTGTGAATATCACCCGGATTGATGAAGATGGAAAAGCCATTCTCTTCAATAAAAAATACGGAGACAAGAAAAATGTAACTCAAGTCACACTCTCAAAAGCTTCCCGTTCAAATCCAGTTACAGTAGATTTGTCTGCTTATGAAGGAAAAGATATTGAAATCCAGTTTTCCTGTGAAATGCTTGTTGAAGATAAATCAAAAGAAAAAACTCAAATTATATGGATGATAAACGAGCTTGAAGAAAACTTCCCAAAGCTTTTTGACCGCAAGGTTGAAAACGGAAAATGGTTTTCTGTAAACAAGAGGCTTACACTTCATCTTTCAGGAAAACGCCAGCTCTATGTTTCAGGCAGCACACTCAATAAAGATTCTTCTACTATCTACATACGAAACTTTAAGCTTCGCCTTACCGGAGAAGGCTTAAGCGCAAACAGCCCTCAGCCTGCCTTATGGACAGAAGTTACCGGAGTGAAGAATGCACTTAAAGATTATTTTGATTACTTTGGTTTCTGCGTATCTTACAACGACGGGTTCCGGGAACCTCTTCTTCAGCAGGGCCTCCCCCTCCATGCAAGCGTAATCACTATGGAAAATGAGTTCAAACCGGATTTTATTTTTGCCTGGGCTAAGCCAAACAAGCTTACAGACTTTAAGGCAGAAGACGGAAAAAGCTACGAAGTTCCAGCCGACATGCCAAACTTTAAACAGATGGACAACATTCTCTCTGATATGAAAAAGCTGGGCTTAAAACTCCGTGGCCACACCCTTGTCTGGCACAGCCAGACTCCCGCCTGGTTCTTTATGAAAAACTTCAGCCGGAATAACGAAAGCCAGCTGGCTAGTCCTGCAGAAATGAATGCCCGTATGGAATGGTACATAAAATCGGTTATGGACCATGTTGCAAAATGGGAAGCAGAAAACAACAAGGGCGAACACATAGTAATTGCCTGGGACGTTGTAAACGAAGCTGCTTCTGATAATGCAACAAATACCAACTTCCTACGCGATGCCAGCTCAAGCAAATGGTTTGCAATTTACCAGAACGCAGACTTTATTGTAAATGCCTTCCGCTACGCAAATAAATATGCTCCAAAGGATGTAAAGCTTGTTTATAACGATTACGGTTGTGCTTCAGTAAATAAAAACAAGGCCATCTGTAAAATCATTGACGCGATTCAGGCTGCTCCGGATGCCCGCATAGACGCCGCAGGAATGCAGACCCACATAGGTATTAATGATTCACCGGCTGATTTTGAAAAAGCAGTACAGAATTTCCTCGCAAAAGGCATTAATGTTCAGATTACAGAAATGGATGTAGCAAATGGTGCTTCCAGCTACAATGCCATGAAGCTTAAAGCCTGCTATCACGATTATTTTGCAATGTTCATCAGAAACCGTAAGCAGCCTGGCAAAAATGGAATTGAGGGGGTAACCCTCTGGGGAATCCGCGACGAATGGACCTGGCTCAACAGCATGCATAAGGGGCACACTCAGTATCCGCTTTTATTCAAGGGCAAAAACTTTGAGTGCAAGCCGGCCTATTACGGAGTTATGGAAGCTATCAGCGAAGCCCATGCTGCCGATGCAAAATAATCTAAAGAAGTTCCCTTTTTCTGCCGATAACATAATGAGGTATTATATATGAAAAAGGGAACTTCATTTTTTTACATTTCTCTCGCACTTATCGCAGTCTCGCTTCTTTCCTGCAAACTCAAGACCGAAGAAGAAGATCTTCTTGATAAACCAGGTGTAAATATCACAGAAAATCAGGTTACTTTAATTATTCCAAAAACAAGCAACAGCACAAAATATATTAATATTTATAGACGCGACAAACAATTTGATGAAGATATAAACATCGGAGTTATTTATCATCCACAGGCTCTCGGAAATGACGGCAAAAACTACGTTTTTATAGACAGTTTAATCAAAAAAAATCATGCCTATGATTACAGAGTACGCTATTGTACAGACGGAGAATACTACTATACTGCCTGGTCAGATAAAATCTATATTGAAGATAACTATAATGCTTATGAAGAAAATGTTAATTTAACTTTCAGAACAACCAGTGGTACAGATTTGTTTGATTTGTTATACGAACCAACAGACTTTACTTTATTGATTAACAGTACAATTGTCGCACCTGAATTCCCTGAATACACAAGCCAGAATTTCAAACCTATGATTATTGTTACAAACGGAGAATCAACTCAGGTTTTCGAAATTCCTGCCCTCACTCAAAATACAAAGATTGCATTAAGAAGTTTGCTCCCTGCAGACTTCCTTGACACAGATATTTCTTTCGTAGGAATTGTTGGCCAGAAAACCATATTTGATGATGACACAAATGATATTCTGGAAAACAATGACACTAACCACGATGGCAAACCTGATGAAGAAAAACTCAATAAAATAGTTATCTGGACCGACCCTACTCCTCTTACTATTAATCCTAGTGCAGAAATAGTAAACATTCCTTCTCAGTCTGGTACTACAGGTTTGGACTACGGCCGCAGAGTAAAATAGGCTTCCATAGCATAATGCCACCATTATGACAATTGAACAAAAATTGTTAAAATGGTATTTTAACCCAGTATGAATACTCTGGTCGCATTATGCGCTGTAGGTGCCGAGCGAATTCTCGGCAACGAAATCAAACATTTAGGTTATAAA
>Ga0247608_10000747_pt1 | contig 50084 bp, 43 predicted proteins | sample 176DNAGHGlowgp2_FD_193490 | JGI IMG/M metagenome (GOLD analysis project Ga0247608, IMG submission 193490) | Sheep rumen microbial communities from Palmerston North, Manawatu-Wanganui, New Zealand - 1766 DNA GHGlow gp2 | ecosystem: Host-associated > Mammals > Digestive system > Stomach > Rumen ...
GACAATACCTACGACGCTGTGACAGCGGCTTTCGGTATACGTAACTTCTCTAACCTTGACCAAGGACTGAAGGAGATGTGCCGCGTTTTGAAGACGGGGGGACATCTGAGCATCGTGGAACTGACGACACCCGTGAGTTTCCCGATGAAGCAGCTCTTCCATATCTACTCCCATACGGTACTGCCTGTCTATGGGCGACTGATCTCCAAAGACACCTCCGCCTACTCCTATCTCACCAAGACCATCGAGGCATTCCCACAAGGAGAGCAGATGGTGGAGATACTGAGAAAGGCTGGGTTCAGGGAGGCAAGTTTTAAACGACTGACTTTTGGTATCTGCACGATGTATTTTGCAACTAAATAATCAATAAGGAAAGGAAAAGAAATTATGGACAAGTACGGATTAATCGGCTACCCGCTGGGACACTCGTTCTCCATCAGCTACTTCAATCAGAAGTTTCAGGATGAAGGCATCGACGCTGTGTACGAGAACTACGAGATTCCCAACATCGACGCACTTCCCGAGGTGCTTGGCTCTAACCCTGAGCTGAAAGGACTCAACGTGACAATCCCCTATAAGGAAAAGGTCATTCCCTTCCTTGATAATATCTCACCAGAGGCTCGTGCCATCGGTGCGGTGAATGTGATACGTGTGACCCATCGCGGCAGTAAAATAGAACTGAAAGGCTATAACTCTGACGTGATAGGATTCACCAAGAGTATCGAGCCGATGCTGGATAAGAAATGGCATCAGAAAGCATTGATACTCGGAACAGGAGGTGCCTCAAAGGCCATTGACTACGGACTGCGTAACCTCGGACTGGAGACGGTCTTCGTCAGCCGTTATGAGCGTCCGGGCACTATTCAATACAAGAATATCACACCTGAGGTGGTGAAAGAGTATAATGTGATTGTGAACTGCACCCCCGTGGGGATGTATCCAAAGACAGAGGTGTGTCCCGAACTACCTTATGAGGCAATGGACAGTCACACCATTCTCTATGACCTTATCTATAATCCTGACGAGACGCTCTTCATGAAGCGAGGTGCCGAATATGGTGCCAACGTGAAGAACGGACTGGAGATGCTGCTCCTGCAGGCTTTCTCCTCATGGGAGTTCTGGCACGAGAAATAAACACTGCTGCATGACTACGACTTTTATCTATTTCCTCGGTTTCATTGCCCTGTTGATAGGAGGCGGTTTCACCATCACCCGACGGTGGGACTATACCCCTTATACGGCTCTGATGCAGAAGACAATGGATATCAAAGATCTCGTAGCACAATACAACAATGCCATCACCGACCTGGAATGGCAGTATCAGCAAGACAGCATAGGCTCCAAGCGTAAATACTCCAAGCTGTACCAGAATCTGGCTCGTGAGTATATGCATAAGCGCCGCCAGCTGACAGCGACATGGGAGAAGATGAATCCTGCCTGGTGCAAGGCACGCAGGACATGGGGATGGATATTCCTGATTGGTCTTGGCGCAGCTTTCCTCTTTTGCTCATACTCTCTCCCTACCAAAGACATCCCCTCCTCTTCCGTCATGAATACAACAGAGGAAAGATATTGGAATGCGGAGACTATTCCCATGCCACACCTGCAGGATGCCAACCAATACGTTTCCAACCCCGACCAGATATTGTCACAGGCGACAGTGGACCAGATGAACCAGACACTCCTGCGTCTCGACAAAGAACTGGGCATTGAGTCGGCAGTCATCATCGTCAACCATATTGAGAATGACGACCCCTTCCGTTTTGCCCAAGACGTAGGTAACAAATATGGTGTGGGAAGGAATGACCGGGGACTGATGGTGGTGGTCGGCTACCTTGACCATAGCATCAATATCTCACCGGGAAGAAGTCTTGAGGGGGATTTGACAGATGTGGAATGCCGTCGACTCCAACAAGAATATGTGATTCCTGCCATGCGTGCTGAGATGCCCGACAGCGGCATGCTCTATCTTACTGATGCCATCTATGCCACCATGCAGAAAAAGGAGTTGCCGCAGATGTCATCCCTGACCAGTGAGAGTGAGGAAATAGACAATGAGATAGCTGCCACTATCGGTATGTATATGCTCTTCTTCATCGCATGGTGTCTGTTCTTCTTACGCCTCAATAACAAGTATCAGTGGCTCACCCTTGTCGGAATGACACAGATTCGTCCTAACCCCTTCTATGAAGCCCCGTCAGGAGGCGGTGGCGGATTCTACGGGGGAGGCGGTGGCTTCTCCGGAGGGGGCGGAGGCTTCAGTGGCGGTTCCTTCGGAGGAGGCTCCTTCGGTGGCGGCGGTGCCACGTCAAGATGGTAACCCCACTCGAATATCGAATATCGAATATCGGAATATCAAAATAAATAAAAGAATTATGAAAATCAGTAAATCACTTATCGCCATTATCGCAGTCGTCGTCATCATCGGCGCATGGGCTGCCAGTGCTTACAACTCAATGGTTGGTGTGCAGGAGCAGGCAACAACGGCATTAGCCAATGTACAGTCAACCTATCAGCGTCGCGCTGACCTGATCCCTAACCTTGTGGAGACCGTCAAGGGCTATGCCGCTCATGAGAAGCAGACCCTGGAGGATGTTGTGGCTGCCCGCACAAAGGCAACATCCATCAACCTCGACGCTTCTACGCTGACACCTGAGAAGCTGAAGGAGTTCCAGCAGGCACAGGGTGAACTGGGCAGTGCTCTCGGTCGCCTGATTGCCATTCAGGAGAACTATCCTGACCTGAAAGCTAACGAGAATTTCCGTGACCTGCAGGTACAGCTGGAGGGAACAGAGAACCGCATCAACGAGGCACGCAATAAGTATAACCAGGCTGTCCAGACCTATAATGTGGAGATTCGTTCTTTCCCCAAGAACATCTTTGCCGGTATCTTCGGCTTTGCCAAGATGGAAAAGTTCGAGGCAGAGGCTGGAGCGGAGAAAGCACCACAGGTTAAGTTTTAATTGATAATTGAGAATTAAATGACTGATAACAGATATATGATGCGCGGTGTCAGTGCCGCCAAGGAAGACGTACATAACGCCATCAAGAACATCGACAAGGGAATCTTCCCACAGGCTTTCTGTAAGATCATCCCGGACATCTTGGGTGGCGACCCAGAGTATTGTAATATCATGCATGCTGACGGGGCTGGTACGAAGTCAAGTCTTGCCTATATGTACTGGAAGGAGACGGGTGACCTCTCCGTATGGAAGGGTATCGCCCAGGATGCTATCGTAATGAATACAGACGACCTGCTCTGTGTGGGTGCCGTCGACAATATCCTTGTCAGCAGCACCATCGGACGTAATAAGATGCTGGTGCCCGGTGAGGTCATCTCTGCCATCATCAACGGTACGGATGAGTTGCTTGCCGAACTGCGTGAGATGGGGATTGGCATTTATCCTACTGGTGGTGAGACGGCAGACGTGGGCGACCTTGTCCGCACCATCATCGTCGACTCTACCGTCACCTGCCGTATGAAACGCAGTGATGTTATCGACAATGCCAATATCCGTCCGGGGGATGTCATCGTAGGACTCTCCAGCACTGGACAGGCAACCTATGAGAAGCGTTATAACGGCGGTATGGGCAGCAATGGTCTGACCTCCGCACGTCATGATGTCTTCGCCAAGTATCTTGCCGAGAAATATCCCGAGAGCTTTGACCATGCCGTACCCGATGAGTTGGTATATAGTGGTAAGTATCAACTGACAGATGCCGTAGAGGGCTCTCCTGTGGATGCAGGTCAGTTAGTGCTCTCTCCTACCCGCACCTATGCTCCTGTCATCAAGAAGCTGTTGGACGAGCTACGCCCAGAGATCCATGGTATGGTACACTGCACCGGTGGTGCCCAGACGAAAGTTCTGCACTTCGTCAACGACAACTGCCGTGTCATCAAGGACAACATGTTCCCGGTACCTCCCCTCTTCCATGCTATCCATGAGTGCTCCGGTACTGACTGGAAGGAGATGTACCAGGTGTTCAACATGGGACACCGCATGGAGATTTATGTACGTCCGGAAGTCGCCGACAAGGTCATCGCCCTGTCCAAGTCATTCAATATCGACGCACAGGTTATCGGACACATTGAGGAAGGCAAGAAGAGCCTGACTATTCAGAGTGAGTTCGGAACCTTCGATTACTAATCAATAGTTTCTCGTAAACAAAAGGGTGGTTTCTCGTAAGGAAACCACCCTTTTGTCGTAAGGAAACTTACTATCTCTTTCTCATACCTATCTGATCCTGTCCGCAGCACGTACCAGCCGCTCGTCAGCCTGTATTCCCTTGCGAGCCATAAAAAGAAGAATAGCCACTACTGCAGGGAACGAGGAAGCCATCTCTAAATGGAAGTTGGCGGCATCAGGTGCCAACTGCTTGCTGACCACAATCATCGAGATATACCATAACACCATGATAAAGATGTTGACCATACATAGGCGAGCCTGCAAAGGGCGACGCTTATAAAGGAATATGGTACATACGCTCAACGTAGCAGATAGAATCATCAGGATGAACAACGGACAAGGAATAAAAGTAGTAGCATTATTCTGTCCTATTGCCCATAGGCTAAAAATACGCCATGTGGTCATTCCCTCATAAGATACAGCAGCTAACTGCATGCACAATGAGAGGATACCAAAAACGGCAGCAAGAAACAGGAATATCGTTTGTTTACGCTGTATCATAAGATTACGAACGCTCCTCCTGGACCATAGCCTGATCACGGGCAGGATCACGCCAATATACCTTATCCTCTATGAACTCCTGAGTTGCCAACAGTGTGGGTTTGGGGAGTTTCTCATAATAACGTGAGATCTCTATCTGTTCACGGTTCTCGAACACTTCCTCCAGAGAATCGTTATAAGAGGCGAACTCAGCCAGTTTCTTGCTCAAATCTTCCTTGATCTGAACACTGATCTGGTTGGCACGCTTGGAAATAATCGCTACACTCTCGTAAATGTTACCAGTCTCCTCGCAGAGATCCATGATGTTACGAGTCACGGTGTTAACTGGTGCTTTTGACTTCTTGTAATCCATTTTCTATTCTTTTGTTACTTTTTTACATTTTGTGATGAATTTCTCGGCGGTCGCACATTCTTTGGACTCAGGATACTCATTAAGGAATCCATAGCATTCGTCCTCAGCATCACGATAGCGTTCCAGCCGTCGCTCTTCTGAGCTGTTCTCTGCAAGGTAGAACTTACTCTTCATAATCAATACAGAGAACTTCTCACGAATCTTTGAGTAAGGATAGGTCTTCAAAGCATTCTGGGCAGTGATGATACATGCCTCATAATTACTTTCCGTATTGGCATTGATATTACCAAAATATCCACCAAGATTATAATAGAGTTGCGCAGACAGATATTCTTTCTGAACTAAGTTATCCTGCAGAATAAACATACGCTCTTGGGCGAGGGGACGCAACTCGGAGTCTGGAAACAGGTCCAGGAACTGCTGGTAGGCATTAATGGCACCAACAGTCGGTGTCTGGTCCAAACGGGGCTCCGGAGCGCCTCGGAAAAGAGACTGTCCTACATAAAATGAAGCTTGTTCCGCAAAAGTACCTTTCGGATAACTGGAATAATATTTCTTGAAAGTGGCACTTGCAGACTCAAAATCTTTGTTACAGTATTGGGACATACCTAACAGGTAGAGGCTTTCCTGAGCATTATCCCTACCTTTCTGAAGCATCACGACATCCTGAAGCAAAGAGCTGGCTTGCTGGAATTTACCCATAGCAAAGCACTGCTTAGCATACTCATACTTATAGTCGTTGTCCGCAGTCTTGTAAACCTTATTAAACTCCGATGCACAACTGCTAAAAAGAGCAGCTATACAGAGTGCCAAGATATTGCTTTTCTTCATCCTATATCAAATTTGACGTGCAAAAGTAGTCATTTTTCCGTTAATTACAAAGGAAAACGAACGATTTTTAGCAATTATCTCACGATTATAACGTTTGTTACGAAGAAATTTTGTAATTTTGTACCTTATGAACTTTCAATTAACATCAAAATACAAGCCGACAGGTGACCAGCCTGAGGCTATCCGCCAGTTGACTGACGGTATTAACCGGGGTGACAAGGCTCAGGTCCTGTTAGGAGTTACCGGCTCTGGCAAAACGTTCACGATGGCAAATGTCATCGCCAGTGTTAACCGTCCCACCTTGATACTCTCTCATAACAAGACACTGGCAGCCCAGTTATACGAGGAAATGAGAGGTTTCTTTCCAGATAATGCCGTGGAGTATTATGTCAGTTATTATGACTATTACCAGCCCGAGGCATATCTGCCAACCACAGATACCTATATAGAGAAAGACCTTGCCATCAACGAGGAGATTGACCGTCTTCGACTGCGTGCGGTAAGTGCTTTACTATCAGGGCGGAAAGACGTTATCGTTGTATCTTCTGTTAGTTGTATATACGGTATGGGAAGTCCTGTGGCTTTACATGAAAACGTTATTGAGGTTCACAAGGGACAAATCCTTGACCGCAACGCATTGTTAAGAAAATTAGTTGCTGCCCTCTATGTCAGGAACGACATTGAACTGAAACGTGGGTGTTTCCGGGTAAAAGGAGATACGGTAGATATCGCCATGGCATATAATGAGGCGGTTCTGCGCATCACTTTCTGGGATGACGAGATAGACTCCATCGAAGAACTGGATGCCATGACCATGGACCGTTTAGTCTCCTTTGAGGAATATAAGCTCTACCCTGCCAACCTGTTCATGACCTCACAGGAACAGACGAACATCGCCATCCGCCAGATACAGGATGATTTGGTGAAGCAAGTGGCATTCTTTGAGGAAATCGGTGACAGTATCAAGGCGCAACGTATCAAGGAACGTGTGGAGTACGACATGGAGATGATCAAGGAACTGGGTCATTGTTCCGGTATTGAGAACTATTCCCGTTATTTTGACGGCAGACAAGCTGGAGAACGCCCTTACTGCCTGCTTGACTTCTTCCCCGAGGACTACCTTATGTTCATTGATGAAAGTCACGTCAGCGTTCCTCAGATTGGAGCGATGTATGGTGGTGACCGAGCCCGTAAGACCAATCTGGTGGAGTTCGGCTTCCGTCTGCCTGCCGCATTCGACAATCGTCCGCTCACCTTTGAAGAGTTCCAGCAGATGACCAATCAGGTTGTTTATGTCAGTGCCACACCTGCTGATTACGAGTTGAATGAGGCAGAAGGCATTGTCGTAGAACAAGTGATACGTCCGACAGGATTGTTAGACCCAGAGATAGAAGTCCGCCCGACAGAGAATCAGATAGATGACCTCATGGACGAGATTCTCACAAGAGTCCACAGGAAGGAAAGGGTTCTGGTAACGACTCTTACCAAGCGAATGGCAGAAGAGTTGAGTGAGTATCTTTTGAATCATGGCATTCAGACAGCCTATATCCACAGCGAGGTAACCACCCTCGACCGGGTAAAGATTCTGGAGAACCTGCGAAACGGTACTTATGATGTATTGGTTGGTGTCAACCTCCTTCGTGAAGGACTTGACTTACCTGAAGTCTCACTGGTAGCTATCTTGGACGCTGACAAGGAAGGCTTCCTCCGCTCCCACCGCTCACTGACTCAGACTGCCGGTCGTGCCGCCCGTAACATCAATGGCAAAGTCATCATGTATGCCGACACCATTACCGCATCCATGCAACTCACCATTGACGAGACGGCACGTCGCCGTATGAAACAGATGCGCTACAACGAGGAACACGGTATAACACCGAAACAGATTGAGAAAGCACTTAAACAAAGTGATCTGCAACAATATTCAGAAACTGGAGCCGAAAGACCTGCGGCTCAGTCTGTGTATATCAGTCCGATGGAACAAGGAGCTTTTGCCGCCGATCCTATCGTACAGCGAATGACCAGACCTCAATTAGAGAAGAGTATTGCCGAGACAACGCGACTCATGAAAGAAGCGGCAAAAAAACTCGATTTCCTGCAAGCTGCCCAATACCGAGACGAAATACTACGGTTACAGAAAGAACTCGAATTAAAATAAATTATCATAATTTATTAGGCAGTTATGTTGATAATTCGTATTTTTGCAGTCAAAATGATTAATAACAGACAATAAATATGAAACATTTTGCATGGATGGTGGTCTTAGCGAGCATTCCTATGACCAGTTTTGCCCAAAACACTTGGGAACAAAAAGAAACAAAGAAAGAAGCTGTTGAGAAGGTGGTGGTTGCAAAACCCAACCCCGACCAGAAATATTTACAAGGTGCCGTGCCTTTAGTGGATGGCAAGGTCGTGTTCAGTAAGACATTTGATGCTCCAGGCAAATCTGCCTTTCAATTATATAATATTGTAGGACAGTTCTTCCAGGATGTCATTCATGAGCCCAACCAGATCAATAGTGATTTCGTGAAAGCAGACACCACCGATTATGAATTGGGTGCCAGATACGAGGAATGGCTGGTATTCAGAAGTAATGCCATCTCCCTTGACCGTACTCGTTTCTACTACGTCCTGAAAGCTAACTGTCAAGACGGAAAGGTCACCATGGAGATGTCGCATATCAAGTATTATTATGAGGAAGAGCGTAACCCACAGCGTTATAAGGCAGAAGAGTGGATTACCGACAAGGAAGCTGTCAACAAGAAGAACACAAGATTGTTGCCCGTCAGCGGAAAGTTCCGTCGTAAGACCATTGACCGTAAGGATTACCTGTTCAACAAAATTGAAGGTTTGCTGAAATGAGACTCCTCCGTAATATCCTCAATACGATATTCATCATCGGTGCCGCTACTGGTATGGTGCTCTTTTACATGGGACACAAGGACACAGGTACCTATATTATTATAGCCGCCATGGCATTCAAGTTCATTGAGGTCGTGGTTCGCTTACTCAAACTTGAAGACAGAAATTGAAGACACAATCACTTATCCTGATACTCTTGGCATGCATGGCAACCGCTATGCATGCACAAGTTTATAACCAGATTGACGAGACGGGCATGATTACTCAGCGAGACGAGAGTAATGGGAATTTTAATCCTAACCGCCGCGACTCTGTACAAAACAAAGAGATTCCCCGTGGGGTCCGTGTATGGACTATTGACCGCCGCTTCGGAGATGTCCGTCCTGCTGAGCTGGACACAATGCCCCATCTCTATCCAAACACTATTTTCAACACGGGAGTCTATGGAGAATACAACACGACGGGTAATAACTACACGCCCCGCTTGAGCCGTATCTTCATCGACCGTAAGATGACCAGTGACTTCCTGTTCACACAACCTTATGACTACACCACGAAAGAGCCTGATAATTTCCTGTTTGTCAACACACTGTCTCCCTATACGAATATCAGTTATGACAACTGCGGTAATAAGCAGAATGGTGAGGACCATATTGATGCCAAATTTGCCATCAATGCCAACAAACGACTGGGACTCGGCTTTGACTTAGACTATCACTATGCCCGCGGTTATTACCAGAACCAAAGCAACTCTCATTTCCGTGCTTCCTTCTTCGGGTCATATATTGGTGACCGCTACCAGATGCATACCCTATTCTCTACCTATCACCGTAAGTTAGCGGAGAACGGAGGTATCACCAACGATAATTACATTACCCATCCTGAGAGTTTCGATGATCAGTTTAGTGAGGAGGAGATTCCGACTGTTCTCTCCAAGAACTGGAACCGTAATAACTCCATCCATTTCTACCTCTCTCACCGTTACAACATTGGTTTCTACAGGAAGGTGAAAATGACGGAAGAAGAAATCAAGGCACGCCAGTTTGCCGCTGCTTCTGCAAAGGAGAAACAGGAGCGTGAGAACAAAGAAAAGAATAACGCCCCCAATATCGGACGAAAAGGTGGCAAGATTGCAGGTGAGATACCGACCGGCCGTCCTGAGAATGCCCGTATTGCCGGAGACCTTCCCAAAGATGGCGGCAAACCTCTCATCAACGACTCCACCCGTATCAAGGTAGACTCTCAGGAGAAGATGGACAGTCTGTTGGCTGCCCAAGCGCATCAAGACTCTATCGATGCCACCATGAAACGGGAGTATGTGCCTGTCACCAGTTTCATTCACACCCTTGATCTCAACAGTCATAGCCGTATCTATCAAGCATACATAAGTCCTTCCGACTATTATATGGACACGTTCTACAAATATAATAACGAAGGGGAATATGGGAATGACTCCATCTATGACCAGTACAAATACCTCTCTATCAAGAACACCTTTGCCATAGCACTCCTCGAAGGTTTCAACAAATATGCCAAGGCAGGACTGAAGGGTTTCATCAGCTATGAAAACCGCCGTTTCAAGATGCCTGACGTACAGGATGACAGCGACAAATATTTCCTGAACACATGGACGGGACACTGTCTCAGTGTCGGAGGAGAACTGTCCAAGACTCAGGGAAAGACCCTTCATTACAATATCTCTGCCGACTATTGCATGACAGGAATGGATGCAGGCTCCCTGAAACTGGATGCGCTCGCTGACCTTAACTTTCCTCTTTTTGGTGATACCGTGCAGTTGGCTGCAAAGGCATATTTCTACCGTACAAAGGCGAGATTCTTCCAGGAGAACTATCACTCCAAGCACCTGTGGTGGGACAAGGACCTGAGTGCGGAGACAAGAGCACATATCGAAGGACGTTTCTCCTTTCCAAAGACACGTACCCAACTGCGCATTGCTGTTGACGAGATAAAAAACTACACCTATTTCGGCATCAATTACGCTATGATAGCTACGGATGATGTTGACGGACGCGCTGACATGACAGCAAGTATCTATCAGGAAAGCGGTAATATTAATATTCTGACCGCACAGCTTCGGCAGGACTTCCGTGTAGGTATCCTCAACTGGGAGAATGTGATAACGTACCAAAACTCCAGCAATAAGGAAGTACTACCCCTGCCTGCCCTGAATATCTTCACGAACCTCTACATCAAGTTCAAAATCGCAAAAGTCCTGAGTGTGGAGTTAGGTGGTGATGCTTATTTCTTCACGAAATACTACGCCCCTGACTATGTACCCCAGTTAGGGCAGTTTGCTGTCCAGAAGAATGAAGACAGCCGTATAAAGCTAGGTGGCTATCCCTTTGTGGATGTCTATGCCAATTTCCATCTGAAGCGTGCCCGCTTCTTTGTGATGATGAGTCATGTGAATAATGCTTCTGGCAACAAGATGATGTTCTTGACCCCCCACTATCCAACGAATGGCAATGTGCTTCGCTTTGGCGTTTCCTGGAATTTCTATAACTAACCTATTGTTCTTCCAAGAATATCCTATCAAACACTTTCCGCAAAGCAGCAGGCTGGACTATTAGCGAGCGTAACTCATTCAGGTTACGCTCGTTTTCTGATCCGTGAATCCATAGACGAATATAGCCGTTGACGGAGTATTTCTCATTCATATGCTGACAGAAACGCTTCCAGTGTCCTTCCTGGTCCATCTCGGGATAATTGGAAAGTCCGAACTGGATGGTACGGCGAATCACGGTTTCTGGCGTGAGGTCACGGTCAGCTTCTGCGACAATCTTCCCATAGATACTCCGCGGAGCATGTGATGCCGAGGCACGATGGTCTTCTACCGCCTCCTTCATGATTTTAATCTGTTCTGGCGTAAACCACCGCTTCAGCCGTGCATCCTGCATCAGTATCTTTCCACTCGTCAGATGATGAATGGCTCGAGGACCGCTTAACCCCAAATCATGATAGGCAGCAATGACATATGCCATATTCAAGTCAGCGCCAATCTTTCTTGCCAGGGCAATGGAACTGCGTATAACACGTGTGACATGGCTCAAGTTATGGGCCTTGTCAAACTCGGCATAACGGGGCAGTATCTGTGTCTCCACGAACTCCACCAAATCAAGACTTGCTGTATTATTTATCATCAGAAAGTGGTGAAAATTTTTGCAAATATACGTAATATTCCTTACTTTTGCAAGAAGATTCAAGTAATTTTACCTTTTTATGGACGAAACGAAGATTAAACAGAACTCTCTTCAGGCATGGATCTTGGCGGCACGACCCAAGACACTGTCGGGTGCTGCTGTCCCTGTGCTGATAGGACTGTCACTGGCATTTACAGACGCGAAAGAATATGGTGATGATGTGTTCAGCTGGACGGCGGCAATACTCTGCATGCTTTTCGCTCTGGTCATGCAGATAGATGCCAATTTCATTAACGACTTCTTTGACTTTGCCCGTGGCAATGACGATGCAGCCACCCGCCTTGGTCCGTTAAGGGCATGCACACAGGGCTGGGTCAGCACAAACGCGATGAAGAAGGCAATAGCCTCCACCACCTGTGCCGCTTGTGTCATCGGTCTGCCTCTTATATATTATGGTGGACTGGAGATGATTCTCATAGGAGCTCTCTGTGTGGTGTTCTGTTTTCTCTATACCACTCACCTGTCCTATCTGGGACTGGGTGATGTGCTGGTACTTTTGTTTTTCGGCATAGTACCTGTCTGCATCACTTATTATGTACAGCTGCACACCATTACCCCAGAGGTATTCATCGCCTCCGTCGCCTGCGGCTTGGTCATCGATGCTCTCCTGATAGTCAACAACTATCGAGACCGTGACAATGACCGCCGTGACGGTAAGATGACACTGGTGGTACGTATTGGCGAACAAGCAACGGAATCGCTCTACTTGGGAATAGGAATAGCAGCCTGCTTGATGGGAGTCACCTTCTGGATGAATGGTCACATACTTGCCTTCATCCTACCTTTTGTCTACCTGCTGCTGCATGTCTATACATGGCTGAAGATGAAACGCATCCACCACGGCAAACAACTCAACGAGTGTCTGGCGGAAACGGCACGTAACATTCTTATCTACGGACTTACAGTTGCGGCGGGGTTGCTCCTTCTCTGATAAAGAACCACCACAGAGCGACCATAATGGCTATCAGGATAATAGTGAAGACTGACTTGAAGAGACAGCCTGCGATTTTCTTCACTACCACAATACCAATGATGACCATCACCAGCAATACAATATAATAGGTAATATTATTCTCCATAACTCATCATCATTTGAATAGCTGCCGGAAAGTAACGGGTATAGGGGTCTCAAACTCCATCCGCTCATGAGTAACGGGATGTTCCATACACAAGAGGAAGGCATGCAGACAGAGACGGTGTAACGGGTCATCACCATTGCCATATTTCACATCACCACAGACAGGATGTCCCATGTCAGCGGCATGAACACGAATCTGATTCTTACGACCCGTCTCCAGTTTAAACTCCACCAAGGAGTAATCTGTCGTGCGGTCTAATACCTGGAAATGGGTGACGGCATACTTTCCTCCATTGTCTACCGGTGACGAATAGGTGACGTAAGCCTTATTATCTTTCAGCCAATTGGCGATGGTCCCCTCGTTCTGCTCCATCTCCCCGCTCAGCACAGCCACATAACGGCGGTCATACACGATCTCATGCCAATAATGCTCCAGTGCCTGCTCGGTGTCTATATCTTTCGCATATACCATCAGCCCTGAGGTGTCACGGTCCAGACGGTGTACCACATGTGCCGTGCATTTCTGATGCGACTTCTTGAAATAGTCGTCCAGCACCGTCTTCACATTGAGTGACGAGTGCCCTGCCGCCATAGAGAGTATGCCATGCTGTTTCTCAATGACAATGAGCCAGCGGTCCTCATAGACAATTTTCAGCCAACGGCTCTTGAACTGGGTCTGGTTGCGTTTCGTCTTGCTCACGGCAACTTTCATACCGGGTTTCAAAGGAAAGTCAAACTGACTCACGGTCTTCCCATTCACACGGATACCCCTGCCCTGCAGTGTCAACTTAATCTTGTTACGACTCTGCTTCACGTTTTCCAGCAGGAACTCCAATAACGGCTGTTCCTTAGCGACTACGTAATGGTCGTACTCACCTTGCTGATTATATGGATTATATCTCATTTCGACTGCGAAGGTACACATTTTCGAGCGAAAAGCCAAAGGAAATTTGGTATTTTGCATACTTATGACTATCTTTGCATGTTATAAGAAACAATAAATGTCAATAATGATGAACCTGAAATCAACGATCTTAGCGGGATTCGCACTGGCTTTGTCACATCACACGGCACAGGCACAGTTAGTCATCAACGAACTGATGCAGTCGAACATTGACTGCATCATGGACGATATGAATGAGTTTCCTGACTCATGGGTGGAACTCTATAACAGCGGCAATACTGCCGTCAACCTCAGTGACTATAAATTAGGAAAGAACAACAAAGAGGCTAAGGCATGGCAACTGCCCAGCAGGACCATCGGTGCCAAACAGTATGTCATCATCTATTGCGATAAAGAGGAGAAAAACGATCATACGGATTTCCGGCTGGAAACAGGAAAGGGAGGTGAGGTGTACCTCTTTAAGAACGGTGCCGTGGCTGACAAAGTCACTGACATGAAGAAACAGCCAGCCCCAAACATTGCCTATGGACGGCAGACGGACGGCAGCGACACATGGGGGTATATGACAGAGCCTACCCCTAAGAAGTCCAATTGCGGCAAGACGACTACGGGTATCCTCGGCGAACCTGTCTTCAGTGAACCAGGCTGTGTCTTCACCAAGGCAGGCTCTCATACGCTCACCCTTTCTCTTCCTGAGGGGACACCTGCGGGTGCCGTGATACGATATACCACCAACGGCACTGAGCCAACGGCGGCAAGTGCGAAGTATACCAACCCCATCACCTTCAGCAACAACCGTATTATCCGTGCCAAAATCTTCTGTGACGGATACCTGTCGCCACGCTCCACGGCTCATTCTTATATCTTCTTCACGTCGAGGGACCTGACACTGCCTGTCGTTTCCATCATTACTGACGATAAGTACTTAAACGACAACAAGATAGGCATCTATGTGGATGGTACTTATCAGAGCGGTAAGAAGAACTATGAATTCGACTGGCGCCGTCCTATCAACTTCGAGTATTTCGAGAACGGCAATGAGAAAAGCCAACTCAACCAACTCTGCGAAACCCGTATCATGGGAGGTGCTTCCCGTAATAGTAAGTTCAAGTCTCTGGCTCTCTATGCCAACAAGCGCTTTGGTGAGAAACGCTTCGATTATGAGTTCTTCCCCGACCAGCGTCCCGGCATCACTGACTTCAAGTCGATAGCTCTTCGTAATGCGGGTAATGACTTCGACTATCTGTATATGCGCGATGCCGTCATTCAGCGTAACATGGCAGAGCATGTAGACCTCGACTGGCAGTCATGGCGACCTGTCATCATCTACATCAACGGCACTTACAAAGGTATGCTCAATATCCGTGACCGTTCCAATGAGGATAATATCTATACCTATTATAATGGTTTGGAGGACATCGACATGTTCGAGAACTGGTGGGAACTGAAAGAGGGAGACTGGGACAACTATAACGCCTTCCGTACTTTCTTCTCGGAAGAGGGACATACCATGGCAGAATATGAGGAATGGATGGACTGTGTGGAGTTTGCCAACCTCATGATCATGAACCTCTATCACTGCAACCTCGACTTCCCCGGTAACAATATCGTGATGTGGCGACCAAAGACGGAAGGTGGGAAATGGCGTTGGATTGCCAAGGATACCGACTTCGGGATGGGACTCTATGGACGTGATGTCAACTATAACACCATCAAATGGATTTATAACCCCAACTACGACAAAGACAACAACTGGGCTAATCAAGAGGAGCATACACGGCTGTTCCGTCACCTGATGGCTGATGCGGACTTTTTCAATATGTTCATCGACCGGTGTACGGTCTATATGGGCGACTTCCTCAATGAGAAGGGCATCCGTGCCGTATGGGACCCTATGTATGAGCTGATCAAGTATGAATATCCCAACCACCGTAAACTCATCAACCAATGGTGGCCTAATTATAATGATGAGTTAAGCAATGCCCGAAAATGGGTCAGCAAGCGCACGGACATCTTCCGCCAGCACCTTGCCGACTATTACCATTTAGGTACACCGACCACCCTTACCATCAATAAGGACATGACAGACTTGGGGAATATCCGGTTTACTGTCAACGACATCCCACTGAGCGAAGGAATCTTCGACGGCAAGTTCTTTGGCGGTCGCGAGGTCAGAATAGCTGCCACCCCCGCTGATGGTAAGCAAGTAACAGGTTGGGACATCACTGTCGTCAGCAGTAACGGCACTGTCACCAAAGAGCAAATTGAAGGAGCCACCCACTCTTTCACCATGCCCACTGGCGGCAGCGTCATCATCAAAGCAGTTCTTGGAACGACGGGCATCCATACTGTTAAGGACCATCCTAAAGCGGACAACACCCCTGTCTATAACCTCTGGGGACATCAAGTTGATGCTCACCACAAAGGAATCCTGATCCGTAACGGTGTCAAGGTGGTCAACAAATAGTAAATTCATGATTTACGTCAACGTTTACGTAAATTATTGAAAGAAAATCGTTAGAATCTTTGCATAGAATAGAAATTATTCGTACCTTTGCACTATCAACTTTTACGCAAGTTGAATTTTTAAGGGTGGACCACTGTTTCCAAGCGAGGAAACAGTGGTTTTTTTCGAAGTTACTCCATCTCGGCAAAAAAATAAATGGGATTTATTTTGTATTGCGCTCGATTTTCCGTAACTTTGCAGCCGTATAACATTTATCCCAACACAATGCACCGCATTACACTGACATACCGCCACGCCGCAGCGCCCTGCCCGACACTTGGAGGCAGGACGGGTGAGACCGTCGTTGGCGGAAAGAGCGGAGCGATTTCTACCCCCCCCATTTATTAGACTTCATCGTCAACCCATGCCGTTCCGATGCCGCCGTAAGGCAGTGTCGGGTGCATCTGTTGCTGCGGAGAGCTATGCTCCTTCGCAGCCGCTTTTTCGTGTGCATACAATAGTATTTATCATTAACAATAAGTTTAACAATTAAAAAAACAAAACAAGTATGAAACAAAAACTACTTTCAATTCTCGCCCTGCTGCTGATGACAGCGACGGGCGCGTGGGCACAAGGTGTGTATTATGATATTAATGTCTCCTTCGACCCTTATTATAATCCTTATGAAACACATTTTAATTGTATGATTGATAATTGGATGGATCCTAGTGCAGAAATTAAAGGTACGCTCGACCTATCCGTCGATGGTGATTTAAAGGGCAGTTTCCCCGTTAATAGTAACATGTTTGATGGTAGTATTCCCGCTATAGATGCGGGAAATCATACTTGGTCTGCCGAGTTTAAGCCTGAAGTAGGCGGTTCCTTTAACCGGAATGGAAATTTTACAATAGACAAAGCGTATACTTCTATCATTTATTATGGCTCTACTTCAATTAATAAGGGTGTGGGTGAAAGTACTGAACTTGATGTTTATATAAATCCTAATGAAGCAGGTGAGTTAAGCTATTCATCAAGTGACGCTTCTGTTGCTTCTATAACCAAAAAGGAATATAGTTATAATACATATATTATTCAAGCTAAAGCTGCAGGTACTGCAACAATTACATTTTCATTCGCAGGCAGTACAAATTATAATGCTGCCGAAGATAAAACAATCACTGTTACGGTCTGGCCGGCAATCGACGTGACGGCCAACGAGGGCGCAACGAGCGAATTTTGGGCTACGTTCTATAGCAATGGAATGAATTATCAGGCGCCTTTAGGTACGCAGGTGTTCAAGGTGGCACTCGCTGGCTCGGCGATTACAATGACCGAAATAACGGACCGCATCGTGAAGAGCGGCCAGGGCGTGGTGCTGAAGAAGACTACGTCGGGCAGCATCACCATGACCCCGACCAGCTCGAACAGTTCCGGCGACTACTCGGGCAACAGCCTCGTGGGCACGATGACCAACATCACGAACCCAGGCAATGCCTACGTGCTGAGCAAGAAGAATGGCGTGGTGGGCTTCTACAAGCTTAGCGGAAGCGGAACCATCGGTGCCAACAAGGCATACCTGACATATAGCGGCGGCGCAACGGCACGTGAGTTCTTCTCCATCGAGGGCAATGTGACGGGCATCGAGATGCCGAAGGCAGAGACGACCAACAGCGATGCTGAGGTCTATGACCTGCAGGGTCGCCAGGTGACAAACCCCACCAAGGGTCTGTATATCGTGAATGGTAAAAAGGTATTCATCAACAAATAACAGAAAGGAGGACACAGCTATGACTAAGAAAGCATATATGAAGCCCACGATGCAGACAGTGGCACTGAAACAGCGCGCGACGATTCTTGCCGGCAGCCCCGACGTATACGGTATGAACAAGGAACTCATAGATGACGAGGTGGAAGAGGGCTGGTAAGAACAGGAGTAAACGACCATACTATATGAAAATACGACTGGCGGAATGAAAAATCTGCCAGTCGTATTGTTTATTCCGATGCTCGGAATAAAAATTATGATACTCGTATTGCTTAATAAGTTACTCGTATTATTTAACAGGAGTATCAGAAATTCAAAGAACACTTACGAATTTCGCAAAAACATATAACCATATAACATGATGTGGCTCAAATGCCCTTGTACAAAGGGATTGAGCCATGTTACATGTTGCTCAAACATGTAACATACATGTAACATACATATAACATTTGGGTGAGAAGTATGTTATATGTATGTTATATGTTCAGCAACCATATAACATGCTTTAAAGCCTCTGGTTATCGGGGGTTGCGCCCTGTCATGTTATATGGTTATATGTTTTTGCGAAATTCATAAAAAATCAGTTACCGACTGAAGGGCATTCAGTTACCGACTGAAGCCCACTTTCCTACCGACTGAAGCCTGTTTTCATTACGATTAACGCATCCATTTGACAAAGATATAGTTTATCATTCGTTCCGATACCTCCTAAGGGGGTACTCCGATATCTCCTATGGGTGACGCAAGACATCCTTTAGGGGGTAAAGGAACTATCCCCATGACCCTTGGGGTCATTTATAGGTTCCATTCAGAATAAGTGGCTGTATTTACCGTCTCAAAAACGGAATATGTAGACAAAAACATGATAAAAATGACGGAATAAGTGGGTTTTTCTTTGCGGAATAAATTATTTAATATAATTTTGTAGCGAAATCAGTACCTTCGTACAGTATTAAACTATATAGCTATGAGAAGAACTTATTGCCACTGGATGATGGTGACCATCATCTGTATGGGTTGGGGAATGGTTGCCTGCACGGACAAGACCGACAACTCCTCACGCCCCAGTCAGCAAGAAATGGAAAAGAACCTCATCGGACTGTGGTATGAGGATTTCGACTACAAGGATGTGACCGAGAAAGGTAAGCCTTTCAACCGCGCCATGATTACATTGGAGGTGAAAGCCGACCACACGGGGTACGTGGCGCTGTCTGTGTTTGACGACGAATTCAATGAGCCACTTGAGATTTACGGCGGTCCGACAGATGCACCATTCACTTGGCAAATAACAGCCGACGGGCATGTCATCCTCGATGCTCCCCAAACAGACAACGTTCTCAGATCGGCAGAAACAGACAGTACGGGGAGTCACAACGATTTTGTCGATATTAACCAGATAAATTTGGATTGTAAGCAAGGTACTGTCAACTTCAGCAATACTTCCCATAACGGTTCGCTTAGCAAGGTCGAAGGCGGAAAGGACGATTTGATTCAGGACTGGATGGCGAAGTCCACCCTCCCACGCGCCTGCATCACCGACAGCATCCCAGTGGAGATTTTCCCTGATTATATGAACTATGTGTTCAACTACCCCTCTGTCGACCCCTTCGGCAACCCCTGCACACTCAGCGGTACCATCACAGTCGACAAGTCGCTGATCAAGGACAACAGACCCTTCAACGGCATCCTGCTCTACAACCATTTCACAATTTACGCCACCACACAGGCACCCTCGCGTGGTGCTATTGAGTTTCCGACAGGTGCTGCACTCACTGATTTCATCGTCGTAGCTCCCGATTACTACGGCTTCGGAATTACCGAGAAAGAACCACAGGCTTACTGCATCTCACGAGCCAATGGACGCGCATCGCTCGATGCCTATCTCGCTGCCAAGCGGATCATAGAGGACTTGAAAGTGAAGAAAGGTGACGACTTTATCATTGCAGGCTACTCAGAGGGGGCTCAGACCACGATCGGCGTGTTACGCGAGATATCAGAACGTCATCCTGAAATAAAGGTGAAACGTGCCTTCGCCGGTGACGGTCCCTATGACATCAACTCAATGTATGATGCCATCACCAAAGGCTATACCGAGATGCCCAGCACCGTCTGCAACGTGCTCTATGCCTTCAACCATTTCTTCCGTCTGGGTTACGATATCCACGACTATCTGAAGGATCCTGTGGCAAAGAACTTCGACGAGTGGTTTCTCAGCAAAAAGAATAAACGCAGAGCTCTTGACGAGGAGCTTATCAAGACCAAGAAGACCAGCGACCTCTGCACAGCGGCTGTCTTCAACGGCAACTCACCCCTTTCACTCAAGTTCAAGGAAGCCTTCAAAGAGGATGCGCTCACCAGCGGATGGACACCACGCAGCGATTTGGACTTGATGCTCTTCCACGACACGAAAGACGATGTGGTGCCAGTTGAGAACTTTTATGCCATGAGCAAGTTCCTGAAAGATCATGGTATCAAAACTGAGGAGTTCGTCGGTGAGTACAGTTCAGAAACGATAAAGGAAATTGGCATCACCAACCATGAGACATCGGCGTTGACCTTCTTCTTGAGGATTATCTCGTGGATACGGGCAAACTATTGACTTGCGTGACTTGTCTGACAGGATGGGCATAAAATAATGTCGCAGATACACGAGATATCTGCGACATTTCCAATCTTTTCACCTTAAAATACTTAAGTCTTTTCTTTAATCCATCGGTTCCATGTCCGGACGGGGCCCGCGTGGTCCACCATGATGTCCTCCATGTCCACGACGACCGTGACGCTTCTGCATCTTCTCGTACTTCGTGTACTGGTCGTCATTGAGGATGCTCTTCAACTTCTTGTTGTACTCGTCACGCTTCGCCTTCATCTGCTTCATCTCAGCCTTCTGGGCATCGGTAAGCTGTGGACGCTCCGGGCGCTGCTCTGTGGCACCAGTCTCTGCGTCAGCTTGGGGCTTCTGTGGACGAGGACCACCCATCTTCGGACCTTTCAGCACATCCTGATACTCCTTGTTAAGAGCAAGCACCTTGGTCTTCTGTGCGTCAGTGAGAGAGAGTTCCTTCGTCATCTTCTCCGTCATCATCTCAGGGGTCATCTTTCTCATTTCTTTTTTAGCACCCTTCTTACACTCACACTTGTCATTGTTCTGTGCCTGCATCACTGTCATCGACAGGAGGGCAACCATGGTTAATACAATCTTTTTCATCTTAAAATCTAATTTAATGTCTGTATTTATGTTACTTATCTCTTGACCGAAGTCATTTATTTGACGATGCAAAGATAGGAAAAGTTTAACCACGATACGAACGATTTCAGCGAATCGGCAGATTTCTTCAGCGAAACGGGAAGCATTTGACGACGAATATTTGGAATTAACAAAAATTCTTCGTACCTTCGCACCCAATATGAAGAAGTATTGTTTAATCATTGGACTTACGGGTGTGCTGTTCTCGGCTTGTGGGGGCAGCGAGGGCGGAGGAATCTTCAGTGGCTCCAGCATAGACATCGAAGAGGCAAAGGCTGTCAAGGCGGTAACCATCACTAACGAGGACGATGTCCCCCAGTGCCAGGTGAACCTGCAAGTGAAATATGTGAAGGGAGATGACGAGCGAGCCCGCAACATCAACAACGCCATTGAGCAGCGGCTGTTCATGTACGACAGTCTGCAGATGCAGCAAGCTGTCGACTCGTTTGCCAATTTCTACACGAAGGAGTATCAGAAGAACATGGCACCACTGTACCGCGAGGATCGTGCCGACGAGACGAAACGGGCGTGGTATGAATATAAATATGTGATAGAGACGGACACCAGGCGTGGCAAGGACAACTGTCTGATATATATCATCGACCTCGATATGTACGAGGGCGGAGCCCATGGCATCCGACAGCAGCTCGCCATGAACTTCGACGAGAAGACTGGAAAGCAGATAACGTATGACGACCTCTTCGTCCAGGGCTATCAGTACACCCTGCGGGAACTGTTGCTGGAGGAGCTGAAGAAGCAGACAGACACCAATACCCTTGACGAGTTACATGCCAAGGACTACCTTTTGACGATGGATATCTATGCGCCACAGAACTTCATCCTTGGCGACGACGAGATCACCTTTATCTATAACCCCTACGAGATAGCCCCCTGTGACAAGGGCAATACGGAGCTGACACTCTCCTACTCGAAACTATCAAAGATACTGAGATGAAGCATATCCTGACATACTTCCCGGAACTGACGGACGAGCAGCGGAGACAGTTGGAGATGCTGGATGGTCTGTATAGAGAATGGAACCAGAAGATTAACGTCATCTCCCGCAAGGACATCGACAACCTCTACGAGCATCATGTGCTGCACTCGATGGCTATTGCGAAGATCATCCGTTTCCAGGCCGGCACGAAGATTCTCGACTTCGGCACAGGAGGCGGTTTCCCGGGTATTCCCCTCGCTATCCTTTTCCCCGACTGCGACTTCAAACTGATTGACGGTACGGGTAAGAAGATACGGGTGGCACAGGAGGTATGCCATGCTATCGGACTCCAGAACTGTCATCCAGAGCATCTGCGTGGCGAGGAGGAGAAAGGGCAGTATGACTTTGTGGTGAGCCGTGCCGTGATGCCCCTCCCCGACCTTTATAAGATTGTCAAGAAGAACATCTCTAAAGAACAGCGTAACGCCCTGCCTAACGGTATTATCTGTCTGAAAGGCGGTGACCTGCAAGAGGAGACTCGTCCTTTCAGGAATATCATAGAGATCAACGACATCAGCCAGTTCTTTGCCGAGGAATGGTTCCAAGAGAAAAACATTATCTATCTGCCATGCTGACTATCAAACGAATCATGTGTAACATGTTGCAGGAAAACTGCTACGTGGTGAGTGACGAGACAAAGGAGTGTGTCATCATCGACTGTGGGGCACAATACCCGGAGGAGCGTAGTGCCATCATCCATTATATAAAAGACGAGGGACTCAAACCCGTCCATCTGTTGGCGACCCATGGGCACTTAGACCATAACTGGGGGAATATCGCCCTTTATAAGGAGTTCGGACTCAAGGTCGAGTCACGGGCTGAGGACGATTTCCTGATTGCCCACTTAGGGAAACAAGCAGCAGACCTGTTCGGTTTTGAGCTGAACGAGGAGGAAGCACCTGTCGGACATTACTTCGCAGAAGGTGAGCAGATCCATTTCGGCACCCATCATTTCGACATCCTGCATACCCCAGGGCATACCCCTGGCGGATGTGTCTATTACTGTGAGGACGAGCATGTCGCCTTCACCGGTGACACCCTCTTCCGTATGAGTATCGGACGCACCGACTTCGACGGAGGCAGTTGGCAAGAAATGGCGGAGAGTCTGCAACAACTTGCAAAACTCCCCGCCGATACTCAGGTCCTTTGCGGACACGGTCCGCAGACCACCATTGCCGACGAGCGGCAGTTTAATCCTTATTTGCGGTGATGCGGAACCAATCGGCATCCACCCATCCACGCACTTTCTTCCCAGCAGGCTCAGCAGCCATCAGACCGATCTTGGCACCGATCCACTTGCCCTGACGCATCGTGAAGGCATCACCCACCTCTTTAAATTTCTTACCGTCCTTTGACCATGCGAAGCGGACGGCAGCCTCATGCTTATTGGTACCGTCACTGTTCTTGCCACCGATATAGCTGACTTGCAGACGGAGGAAAATGTCACAATGGATGGCAGGCTGATAGTCGACCTTATCAACAGCAGTAGGCTTCAGAGTGGCAAGCGTCTTGACGGACTCCGGTTTTCCTTTGTCAGCACTCTTACAGGTAATCTGCTGCAACTCAAACTGGTCACCGACACGGCGGAGCACCAAGGAGGAATAGTCCATACCCATCACGATGATACCGCCATACTGTCCCTCGTCCTTCGCGGAGACACGCAGTTTCGTCGTCGCCGTGAAGTTGTCGGCAGGGGTCTTCTGCAACAGCAAGTTGCCTGCCTCCCAGAGATTCTTATAGTCAGCACTCTGCTTATGGCAGAACAGGCGGAAGACACCATAAGGTGTAGGCATGCCGAAGGTCTGCTGGTAGTTAGCATGCCACTGCCACTGTTTTCCTAACATCGTCGTGTTGAACTCGTCACTCTCCACCGGGTTCTGCACAGGGTAAGTCTTACCCACGTTCGGTTTCTTATACGTCATGACGGGCTCACCGCAGTAGTCCTTGATATGCTGTCCCATGGCGGGCCAGTTGTCTTTCCATGTCACAGGCTCCAGCCATACCACACGACCATACGCCTCTTTGTCCTGGAAATGCAGGAACCAGTCTTCCCCACTCTTCAGATGCACCCAGCCGCCCTGGTGAGGACCGTTGACATTCGTCTTACCCTGGTCGAGCACCACCTTCCACTCGTAGGGACCGTAAGGTGACTTGGAGCGCATGGCGAGCTGATGACCGACAGGGACACCACCCGCAGGGCACATAATCCAATACCACCCCTCACGCTTGTAGAACTTCGGACCCTCAGCGGTGCGGTTGGGAGTGCCATTACCATCGAACACGATGACAGGGTTACCGATCTGTCGCATACCATCGGCAGACATCTCACGGACGGTCAGGACGGAGTTGAACTGACAACGGGAGTTCGCCCATCCATTCACCAGATAGCAGCGACCATCCTCGTCCCACAATGGAGTCGTGTCGATCATTCCCTTCCCTTCGATGATACATTGGGGTGCAGACCATTTACCGGCAGGATCCTTTGCTATTACCACAAAGACACCCAGGTCGGGATCACCCCAATAAATATAATAGGTCTGGTTATGCTCATTATAGCGGATTGACGGAGCCCACACCCCATTACCATGCTGTGGGATGTTATAACGCTCCAGCGGAGGCAGTGCCTCGATGGCGTAATTGATAATCTCCCAGTTGACCAAGTCCTTGGAATGCAGGATCGGCAGACCGGGAATACAGTTAAAGGAGGAGGCTGTCAGATAAAAATCCTCGCCACTGGCTCCCACACAGACATCCGGATCCGAGTAGTCGGCATTAATCACAGGGTTTGTAAAAGTGCCATCTCCGTTGTCGGGTGACCACACTTGCGACTTATATTGAGCGCTCATGGTCATGGCGACAACTGACAGCAATGTCAGAAAAGTCTTTCTCATAGTTTGCGTATTCTTAGTTTATATTTATCTTCATAATCGATGCGCATCACCATTCGTATATCATCGTCAGAAGGTGACAAATGAAGAGCCACATGTCCCATCGTTCGTCTTAGATTTATCTCAACACACGGATGCAGTAAGAGTTGGGTATGATGACGGACAATCATCATGTCTATGCCGAAAGGTCCCACATAGCCATTGAGAAGAGACATACCACAAATCTTTTCTTTTACTTCATCCAATAAAGAGACTGGTATATAGCGACTTATCATTTCACGCTTAGCATTCTCCGTTGCCAGCACATTTCCCGTATAGGCACCATTGGAGGTATGAAAGAGAGAGAGTCCCAGATAACGGATTCCACTCTCGGTGGACTCAAACTCCATACCAAAATCTTTTACTTTTTCATAGTAGGGCTCTGCCATCACACCACCTTGTTTCGACAACAGGTTACGCAGCCATCCACGATGGTAATCGTTCAGTTCACCATCGATGAAACGGATTCCCCTGCCACTGGAACTCCAGGGTGCCTTCAACACCAGCCGGGAATGAAGTCCCAACTGCTGCTCCACAGCCTCTAACGACTCACACAGCACTGCCTCACCGACGGTTCCGTTGATGCGGAGAAGCGACAACAACTGTGCTGCCGTCTGCCGGTGTGACAAGGTACGGATGCGCTCCAGCTGGCTGTCGGAAGGAAGCAGAGAGAGAGGAGCTCCTGCCCTTTCCAACTCTCGCCTGACGGCTTTGTCCCAGCCCCATACCGAGATACTGTTTGTTCCACCCCATGGAACAAAATGTTCCACCCCATGGAACAAAGTGTTCCACCCCATGGAACAAAGTGTTCCACCCCATGGAACAAATCGTTTCCTTAGTCTTTCCCATGTCTTGACAGCATACTCCACGTTCTCCACCAATATCACGTCGCCCTCTTCTGCCCACAGAGCGGGCAGGAAACCCAGGTCCGCCCGCAGTTGCCTGCCGGCATGAGGGGCTGTGAAATTAGACAGATTGCTTGCTAAGGCAATGTCATGCTCAGGGTTGAATATGTGTAATTTTGCCATTTCGCATGCAAAGATACGCATTTTATTCGCAATTTATTTGTATAATTGGAAAAATCTCAGTAATTTTGCGACATTATATATTAACAATATTGTACTAGACATGAAACCAGTAAAGATTCTCAGTGTGGACGACGAGATGGACCTCGAGCTCCTGTTAACACAATATTTTAGACGCAAGATCCGTAAGGGCGAGTATGAGTTCTTTTTTGCACATAACGGCTTGGAAGCACTTACCGTCCTGTTGAAAGAGAAAGATATTAATATCATTCTTTCCGATATCAACATGCCGGAAATGGACGGACTGACGCTGCTCACCAAGATTAACGAGATGCAGAACCCCGCCATGAAATGCATCATGGTATCGGCATACGGTGATATGGGGAATATCCGCTCCGCCATGAACAACGGTGCTTTCGACTTTGCCACAAAGCCTATTGACCTGGACGATCTGAGTGTAACGATAGAGAAGGCAATAGAGCAGATTGAGTATATCAAGAAAGCACAGGCAGAGCACTCACAGTTGGAGCTGCTGAAGACTGACCTCGCCGTAGCCCATGAGATACAACAGGCAATCCTGCCACGCATCTTCCCACCCTTCCCTGAGAATGAGAAGGAGATTGACCTGTCGGCACTGATGGTTCCCGCTAAGGATGTGGGAGGTGACTTCTACGACTTCTTCCGTATTGATGCCAACCGCATCGGCATTGTCATTGCGGATGTCAGTGGAAAAGGTGTTCCCGCAGCTATTTTCATGGCTGTCAGCAGGACGCTGATACGTACGGTGGGACTGCAGGACTATCCACCTGCCAAAACCATCATCAAGTCAAACGACCTGCTGAGCTCAGAGTCTGTGGACTGCATGTTCGTCACTGTTTTCTATGGCATCTACCATATCGACACCGGTGAGTTGGAATACTGCAATGCCGGACATAACTCTCCCTACATCATGCGGGCTAACGGCAGCGTAGAGCAGATGCCTACGAGTACCAACTGCGTTGTCGGTGTGATGGAGAACCTGACCTATGAGAGCAGCAGCGCACATTTAGAGGTTGGTGACACACTGATGATGTATACAGATGGTGTGAACGAGGCATTCAACCGCGAACTTGAGGAATATGGAGAAGCGCGCATGGAGAAGATTCTGGGCGAACTGAACGGCAAGGACTGCCGCGAGGTGATTGAAGGTCAGTTGGCAGACATACGGAAGTTCACTGACGGTGCTGAACAGAGTGACGACATCACTATTATGGCATTGAAACGCAAAGCATGAAAAAACGTCTAAGAATCATCAGTCTCGCCATCGTAGCACTGGCTCTTTTTGCTATTGGATACACGGCATGGGAGATGCATGAACGATATGCCGAGGAGAAGGCTAAGGTCATGGAACTGGAAAACCGGTTGGCAACGCTCTCCTTGCAGGAGAAGCAGTCCGCTGTCATGCAGAGTGTCAATGCGCAGATGGAGGAGATAGCCAACCAGCAGCGTATCATCAGTGATGAGCAGCGTGATGAGGCTGAGCAACAGAGTCGTATCGCCAATGAGATGAGGCAGCATGCCGAACAAGAGCGGCAGAACGCCCAAGAGGCTGAGAAAAGGGCTTTGGAGGCTTCAGAGGTTGCCAAAGGACAGCGTGTCATTGCGGAGAATGAGCGTGTGCAGGCAGAATTCTCCAAACGGGTGGCAGACACACTGAGCTATATCGCCATGGCACGAAGCATCGGCAACGTGGCGATTACCCAGCAACGTACAGGCAATAAGCAGTTGGCAGCCCTCCTCGCCTATGCATCCTACATTTTCACCAACCGTTATCATGGAGACGTGTACCATCCTTCCATCTATGAGGCAATGACACTGACCAGCGGTACCCAGCGCAGATGGTCTATAGCCAATGGCTCCATCATGAAAACGCTTATCATACCGGGGTCTACGAGTTTCATAAGTATCAGCACTTATGGTGAGATCATGCGTCACACGAAGGTCAATGACAACCTGAAGACCAGTACGGTATACAGTAACAAAGATCTTGATTTCCGCGATATATATATTAATAAGGAAAGAACATTCTATGCGGTCAGCCACACTGGTCAGCTGGTGGTCAGCAAGGAGAATGGCAAGGTGCATGTCGTGAATATCGACGGTGCCATTCATCCTTTCAGAATCTTCACCATCAAAGAGGATGAGCTTATCGTAACAGCTGAACAGAGCGTCCACATCATTGATGCCCGCACCCTCAGACCCATCAGGACACTTCCCCTGGGTTTCAAGACATCCATCGCAGGATGGAAGAACGGACAGATAGTCCTCTTCGACCGCTCAGGAAACATGTACCTGCTCAACAAGGATATCTCAAAAGCTGTCAAGCAGCCCCTGCCTTTCAAAGGGCGTGTGATGTCGTATAACTACAACTCCCAGACCAAGCAACAGGCATTTGGCATGTACGACGGAACCATCTACTACTTTGAGCCTTCCGGCAAGATGCATAAACTGGTGGGACATAACTCCCGTGTGTCAAGAATCAATTATGACAAGACACGCCTGTATTCTTCCAGCTACGACGGTACCGTCAAGTTCTGGAATATCTCAAGCGAGAAAATCGAACCGATTAACATCATCAACTCCCGACAATGGATTATCAGTCTTAGCTTCGACTTAACCAAGAAATTCGTATGGACGGGTGACCAGAACGGAAACCTGACGGAGACGATGATTGACGTGGCTGAGATGGCTAAGAGAGTAAAGGCAAACCTCAAGCGAAACCTGACCCGTGAGGAATGGAACTACTATATCGGCAAGAACATTCCTTATGAGACATTTATCGGAAAGGAGGCAACACGATGAACAGACGGACACTCTTGACATGGCTCTTCCTCACCTGTATCCTGTTAGGAGCAGGCGCGCAAGGAGTCCCATTCTACCACAATATCAGTGCCGCTACCTACAAGGCTCATAATCAGAACTTCGATATAGAGTTTGATAATGACGGTATCCTTTATGTCGCTAATTTCGAGGGACTCCTCTATTACGACAATTCCAAATGGAATTTGTTATACACTCCTGCCCTCACCCGTGTCACGGTCTTACTCAAAGACTCCAAAGGAAAGCTATGGGCTGGCGGCTATAATTTCTTCGGTTATGTGAAAGCCGGCAAGAACGGTATCCTGGAACTGAAGAGTCAGGATGAGCAGCATGAGATCAAAGGAGAGGTTCAGCATATTTGGGAGAGCCACGGAGATATCTATTTTGCGGTCAGCAACGGCAAGACCTATACCGCCAAACAGAACAAGGTCTATCAAACTGCCGACGTGCTTCCCATCCCTTATGACTATACGCCTGTCATTAATAACGCCACCGTCAACTGGAGAGAGGACATCGGTAACGGGATGACAGCTGTTGCTACAGAGTCAGAAGGTCTCGTCATCATCAACAGCAGCGGCAATATTCTCTATCAACTGAAAGAAGAAAACGGATTATGCTCAGATAATATCGCCAGTCTTGCCTATAACAAGCATGGACTGTTATGGGGTGCCACTGACAATGGGCTTTTCGTCGTACAGGTTCCATCACCCTACAGTCATTTCAGTCAAGATCAAGGATTGCGCGGAGAGGTGCTCTCTCTGGCAAAAATCAATGAACAGATATATGCAGGCACATTGAACGGACTATTCCGTCGCGACCGGCATTCATTTGTTCATATTGAAAAAGTAAACTATGCCTGTTGGCAACTGATCAATTATGAAGGAGGACTGTTAGCGGCAACCTCCAATGGCGTGTATAAGATAGCCGCAAACGGAGCTGTCAACCATCTGACTACGTCAAGTACTATGTCCATCCTGGCTGATGGTAACGGATTCTACACGGGTGAGCTTGACGGTGTGTTCTATCATGTGGCAGGAAGAACACCGGTGAAGGTCTGCGAGGCGGAGCGTGTCACAAAGTTCATGAAAGACAAAAAGGGTGTTATATGGATGCAAAACCTTTATGGAAGAATCTGGAATAACGAGAGTGGAACATTTGTCATGAAGGAAGACCGCAGTGTCAAAGACGAGATCTCCACACTCGTGATGTATCAGAACGAACCTACCATTGTTACTGCCAGTGCCACCAAGCCTTTCCCCTACCCGCTTTTCTCGTATACAGACTCAGAAGGCATATTGTGGCTGACCAATAACAAGGGTAAAAGTCTTTATGCCCTGACAAACGGTTCGATGAATAACATATGGAACAAGATCGTCTATCCACTCACAGATAATAATATCCGAACCATTTTGCATGATGGTGATCAGATATGGCTGGGCAGTGCAAATGGGGCTATTGTCGCAGACATATCACGGAATGACCCGACGAAGACCACACCTGAAGTGTTTATACGCTCAATCATTATCAATGATGACAGTATCGCTTGGGGTGGTTTTGGAGAGCTCCCCATGCACATGGACTTTAAGGACGACGAGCGTACCATTGCCATCCGCTATGCCGTGGCATATCCCTCTCTGCTCTTACGGTCGCAATACCGTTATCGCATCAATGGCGGCAAATGGAGCTCATGGGATTATGACACCTATACAGAGTATAATAACCAACCGTATGGAAAATATGTTTTTGAGGTTCAGTCACGTGATGCCTTTGGACAAACCTCAGAAATAGTCAGTTTCTCTTATGAGATAGAACTACCTTTCTATCTTCGTTGGTATATGATGGTACTTTACGCCATCCTGTTTATCATGCTAGCCTATGTCACGGTACAATGGCGTATCCGTAAGCTCAGAAAAGACAAGATACAGTTGGAGAATATCGTTCAGGAGCGTACCGCTGAGGTGGTCAAGCAGAAAGACGAGATTGAGGAGAAGTCAAAGAAACTGGAGACTGCGTTGACTGAACTGAGCGAGACCCAGCATGAACTGGTACGACAGGAGAAAATGGCTACGGTGGGTAAGCTCACACAGGGTCTGATTGACCGTATCCTGAATCCTCTGAACTATATCAACAACTTCTCTAAGCTCTCCCAAGGTCTGGTGGATGACGTGAAAGCGAATATCGATGATGAGAAAGAGAACATGGATCCTGAGAACTATGACGACACCATCGATGTACTCAGTATGCTGAAAGGTAATCTGGAGAAAGTCAGCGAGCACGGTGCCAATACCACCCGCACGCTGAAGGCTATGGAGGAGATGCTGAAAGACCGTTCCACCGGTATCGTGAAAATGGATCTCATCCCTCTGATACGGAAGGACGAGGAGATGGTGGGCACCTACTATCATGATAAGATTAATGAATATCATATCAAGATCGGCTTCACCTATCCTTCCACACAGATCTTTATCAACGCTAACCCAGAATTGTTGAGCACGACATTCATGAGCCTGCTGAACAATGCTGTATATGCTGTCATCAAGAAATCCAAGAGACAACAAGGCTCTCCTGAGGTCAGTCTTACGGTAACCATTGAAGACAGTCAAGTGATGATAAAGATACTGGACAACGGAATAGGTATCGAAGAGAAAATTATCAATAAGATCTTTGACCCCTTCTTCACCACCAAGACGACGGGTGAAGCTTCCGGTGTCGGTCTATACCTCAGTCGTGAGATTATACAGAACTATGGTGGTGACATCACGGTGAGGTCAGTGAAAAATGAATATACAGAATTTACCATATTATTACCTATTATAAAGAACTGACGGCTATGGAGAAACAAATTGACACTTTACAGCAACAGTTGAAGCAACAAGAGAAATTGGCATCCTTAGGTATGCTGAGTGCGGGTATCGCCCATGAGATACAGAACCCACTGAACTTTGTCATCAATTTCAGCAAGATGTCTGACAAATTGCTGAAAGACTTGACGGAGATTATTGAGGACAATGAGGAAAATATCTCCGAGGATGACCGCGAGGAAGTAGAGGACATCATCGCTGACCTGAAGGAAAACATGGCGAAAATCGTGGAACATGGTGAGCGTGCCATCAGCATCATCCAAGGAATACTGTTAGTGTCCAGAGGTAAGGAGAATGAGTACCTCCCCTCTGATGTCACTCATATTGTCAAGGAATATGTATGGCTCTCCTATCATGCCATGCGTGCCGACCATAAGAACTTCAATGTCACCATTCATGAGGAATATCAAGAAGACATCCCCAAGATGATGGTGATTCCGCAGGACTTGAGCCGCGCCATCCTGAACCTGATGAACAACTCATGCTACACCATCTGGCATAAGTCGCAACGTCTGGGAGATGAATTCAAGCCTACCATTGATGTCAAAGTATCTTTCTCTGACCAAAAGCTCAATATCAGTATTAGGGATAATGGAGAGGGTATGACTGATGAGGTGAAGCAACGACTCTATGAGAACTTCTTCACCACCAAACCTGCGGGACAAGGTACCGGACTTGGCATGGCGATTACGAAAGATATTATAGAAAACAAGCACAACGGGACACTGACTTTTGAGAGCGAGGAAGGTCAGGGTACCACTTTCTATATCACTATACCCGTTAAACAGTCATGAGGAAAATTATTTTCACCTTATTATTATTAGGAAGTGCCTTCAGTGCCAATGCCCAGGGACAATACGAGCAGTATCGCAGTGTCTATGACATGGCTGAGGAAAACTATAACATCGGTAAGATTGACGAGGCAGAGCAGATACTGACGGAAAACCTGAAGAAATTTCCCAGCAATCTCCGTCAGAGTGTCTATAGACTGTTGGCTCTCTGTAGTCTGGGGAATGACCTGGAAGTAGAGGCAGAGGAACGCACCCGCCTGTTATTACAGGAGAATCCCTATTATACGGCAAGTGCCAACGACCCTCAGCGGTTCATCGACATGGTTGAGCGCATCAAGAAAGGACTTACCGCGACAATCACCACTGCATCCAGCCAGGCAGAAAGTCTGAACGAGGTTCCTGTGCCCACTACGCTGATAACGGCGGAGATGATCAAGAATTGTGGCGGACGCAACCTGCAGGAGGTACTTGCTGCCTATGTTCCTGGCATGAACATCATAGACTGTAACGATGACATCAACATCGCCATGCGAGGAATATACAGCAACGGACAGGAGAAGATTCTCATCATGTTGAACGGACACCGACTGAACAGCTATTGTACGAACACAGCGGCTCCAGACTTCAGCATTGGACTGGACAAGTTGAAACAGATTGAGGTGCTTCGCGGACCTGCGTCATCACTCTATGGAGGTGTGGCGCTGACAGCTGTTGTAAACCTAATCACCAAACAGGGTATTGACGTAGATGGTATCAAGATACGCGCTGGAATAGGAAACTACGGACAATACCGTGGGGATATGATATTCGGTAAGCGCTATTTCGACCTTGACCTCCTGATATGGGGTGGCTTCCATCTTGTGAAGGGACAAAAGCGTTATATGAGTAAAGAAGATACAGGATTGAATATCATGGGAGGTGATGTGAATGTCGGAGGCATAGGACCTAAGCCTTCCTACGATTTCGGAACATCCATCAAGTACAAAAACCTGCAATTCCTCTACAACACGCAGTTTTCACAGGTGGAGGCACCACTTACGATGACCCATCTGGCATCCACCTACAATGTGGAGAATTACAAGACGTTCTATGGGATACGACCCAGCTGTACCACCATCTCACACCATGCTGACCTTAAATACGGACAGCAGTTCGGTGATTTCTATCTGACGGGACAGTTAGCCTATGACAACAGCGACCTTACCCGCTATCAGGTTATCTCAGACCAAGCTCTGCCTGGTTTCAAGACCTTACTACCCTTGCCGGATTCATCCCTTGCCCTATTGAGTGATACCACACCGGGTCTGGCTCGTTATATCAGTGGTCAGGAGCATACTTTCGGCGTAAAAGCTCAAGGTGACTGGAACTATATCAGCAACGGAACACACCAAGGTCTTTTGACCGTAGGTGCAGAATACAGTTACTTCAAACTGGACGACGCTCGATATGTCTTTATATATGACTACATCAAAACCTTGCCCGAAACCATCAACATCTCGGAATTGGGAAAAGGACATGAGAACAATGCCAACGCTTCCGTCCAATTAAAACACCAATGGGGTCCTTTCATCCTGAACGCCGGACTGCGTTATGACTACAAGAACCGATACGACGACACACATATCAGTGAGTTCTCACCGCGTGTGGCGCTGATCTTCATACAGCCTAAATGGAATGTGAAGCTCAGCTACGCCAAATCGTTCATCGATGCGCCCTATCTTTATCGGAAAACCAACCAATTCCTGATGGCATTCCTTGGTGCCAAGGGTTCCGACCAGCTTTCCATTCCTTTGACACCAGAGGCATTGCACTCCTATCAGCTGACCTTCGGTGCCACCCAATGGATTAAAGGTCTTGACTTCGAGGTAAACGCCTTCTATAATCATGCAAAAGACCTGATAACGATGGATCTGATTGCGCATTATAATATGGAGAACTCCGATATCTACGGCATTGAAGTCAGTGGTAAATATGACTATCGTCGTTTCTCAGCCTATCTGACTGCAAGTTGGCAGAAAATGAAGTCATTTACCATGAACAACGCGACATCATATGAATATCCCAGTGCGTTAAACATGCCGGAATTCTCGTCTAACCTAACATTTGCATGGCGCGTCACCAATCAGCTGAAGCTTCACACACATCTGGCATTCAGCAGCAAACAGATATCTGAGCATATCAATGTCATTAATTATGTAAAGTATAGAAAAACCGAAATAAGAATGTCAGAACTGTATGCGCTCATCAATCAATATGATGTTCCACCTGCTGATTTGCTCGAAGAATATAATGCTTGCAGACGTTTTATCAACGGTGAAGCCTCAAGTGACCGATACATGTATAAAGATATAGATGTAGACCCCTATTTCATTGCCGACATAGGTGCATCTTATAAAATTGGTGATTTGGAACTAAATCTGAATGTGAACAACGTGCTGAACAATAAGTATTCGCTCAGTGGTGCCTGCACAGGACTTGTTCCTCAAAAAGGACGCTGGTTTATGTTCGACATTGCCTATAAATTCTAAAAAAGGGAGCCAAAAACTCCCTTTTATTATTTAGATAGAACAAAAATAATGCTTTTTCACAAGATTTTGCAATCTCTGCTTTGCAAATTGCGGGAAATGTATTACCTTTGCATCTGTTTTAAAACAAATCTAATTAAATGGAGGCTTTTTTTCGTACGCATCGTTACTTGGTAGAGCATGTGAATGCTCCGGTTCGTCGCACCCTGATGGATGAGATTGACTGGAACGACCGCATGATAGGTATCAAGGGAACGAGGGGGGTCGGTAAAACCACTTTCCTATTGCAATATGCGAAAGAACATTTCAGTATCCAGGACAAACAATGCCTCTATATCAACATGAACAATTTCTATTTCCAGGGACGCGGCATTGCAGACTTTGCCGGTGAGTTCTACCATAATGGAGGACGCGTACTGCTAATAGACCAAGTGTTCAAACAGACCGATTGGTCGAAGGAACTACGCCGATGTTATGACGAGCATCCGGGACTTAAAATCGTATTCACCGGCTCCAGTGTGATGCGGCTGAAAGAGGAGAATCCTGAACTGAATGGTATTGTAAAAAGTTACAACCTGCGCGGTTTCTCTTTCCGTGAGTTCATCAACCTGATGACAGGTAACGACTTCAAGCCATACACCCTTGATGAGATTCTCCATAACCATGAGCACATCATCAAACAGATACTGCCGAAAGTATCTCCTAACAAATACTTTCAGGATTACATTCACCATGGTTTCTATCCCTTCTTTCAGGAGCACCGTAACTACAGCGAGAACCTCTTGAAGACGATGAACATGATGACAGAGGTAGATATTCTGTTAATCAAGCAGATTGAGTTGAAATACCTCTCCAAAATCAAGAAGCTGTTCTATGAGCTTGCAGAAGAAGGTCCCAAGGCTCCTAATGTCAGCAAACTCGCCAAGGACATAGAGACCAGCCGCGCTACTGTCATGAATTACATCAAATATCTGACAGATGCCCGCCTGCTCAACATGATATATCCCGTGGGGGAAGACTTTCCCAAAAAGCCTTCAAAGGTAATGCTTCACAACTCCAACCTGCTTTATGCCATCTACCCTATTCATGTAGAGAAGCAGGACGCCATGGAGACATTCTTCGTTAATTCCTTGTGGAAAGACCATAAGGTCAACCAAGGCTCCCGTGACTCTATTTATATCGTAGACGAGAAAATCAAGTTCCGCATTTGTGATGCGGACATCCATTATAAAATAAGGTATGCTCCCGACACTATTTATGCTCGTTATAATACGGAGATAGGCAAGGACAATCAGATACCTTTATGGTTACTTGGATTCTTATATTGACGAGACAACGAAATATCGAAATATCGAAAAGTATTAATTTTTAATGACTAAACAAATGGCAAAAGAAAAAAAGTTTATCACATGTGATGGTAACGAGGCTGCGGCTCACGTGAGCTATATGTTCTCTGAGGTAGCTGCTATCTACCCCATCACCCCGTCATCTCCTATGGCGGAGCATGTTGACGAGTGGGCTGCCCGTGGTCGCAAGAACCTCTGGGGGCAGACCGTCAGTGTTCAGGAAATGCAGTCTGAGGCTGGTGCTGCCGGTGCCGTTCACGGTTCTCTGCAGGCTGGTGCCCTCACCACTACGTTCACTGCTTCTCAGGGTCTTCTCCTGATGATTCCTAACATGTACAAGATTGCCGGTGAGTTGATTCCTTGCGTATTCGACGTTTCCGCCCGTACGCTTGCCTCTCACTCTCTCTGTATCTTCGGTGACCACCAGGACGTAATGGCTTGCCGCCAGACTGGTTTCGCTATGCTTTGCGAGGGTTCCGTACAGGAGGTAATGGATATGACCGCTGCTGCTCACCTTGCTTCTCTGGAGACTTGCGTACCTTTCGTTAACTTCTTCGATGGTTTCCGCACCTCTCACGAGTATCATAAGATTGAGCTGCTCGACCAGGAGGATGTTCGTCCTCTCGTAAAGGAAGAGTACATCAAGCGTTTCCGCGACCGTGCTATGTCACCTGAGCGTCCTATCACCCGTGGTACCGCTGAGAACCCTGAGACCTTCTTCACACACCGTGAGGCTTGCAACCCCTACTACGATGCAGTACCTGAGGTTGTTGAGAAGTATCTGGGTGAGTTGTCTAAGATCACCGGTCGTGAGTATCACCTCTTCTCTTATTATGGAGCCGAGGATGCTGACCGCATGATTATCCTGATGGGTTCTGCTACTGATGCTGCCCGCGAGGCTATCGACTACCTGAACGCCAATGGTCAGAAGGTAGGTATGATCTCTGTTCACCTCTATCGTCCATTCTCAGTGAAGCACCTGCTTGCTTCTGTTCCTAAGTCAGTGAAGCGCATTGCCGTTCTTGACCGCACGAAGGAGCCAGGAGCTAATGGTGAGCCTCTGTATCTCGATGTCAAGGATGCATACTATGACGTGGAGGACCGTCCTCTCATCGTAGGTGGCCGTTATGGTCTTGGTTCTCACGATACTACTCCCGCTCAGATCATCAGCGTGTTCAACAACCTCGCTATGCCCGAGCCTAAGAACCACTTCACAATTGGTATCGTAGACGACGTTACCTTCACCTCACTGCCTGAGGTTGAGGAGATTGCTCTCGGTGGTGCTGGCATGTTCCAGGCTAAGTTCTTCGGTCTGGGTGCTGACGGTACCGTAGGTGCTAACAAGAACTCAGTGAAGATTATCGGTGACAACACCAACAAGTACTGTCAGGCATACTTCTCTTACGACTCTAAGAAGTCGGGAGGTTTCACCTGCTCTCACTTGCGTTTCGGTGACACACCTATCCGCTCTACCTATCTGGTAACCACACCAAACTTCGTGGCTTGCCACGTACAGGCTTACCTCCACATGTACGACGTTACACGTGGTCTGCAGAAGAACGGTCAGTTCCTGCTGAACACCATCTTCGACGCTGACGAGCTGGAGAAGTTCATGCCTAACAAGGTAAAGCGTTACTTCGCACAGAACAACATCACTGTATATACTATCAACGCTACGAAGATCGCACAGGAGATTGGTCTGGGCAACCGTACCAACACCATCCTACAGTCTGCATTCTTCCGTATCACCGAGGTCATCCCTGTAGAGCTTGCCGTTGAGAAGATGAAGGCAGCCGCCTTGAAGTCTTACGGTGCCAAGGGTCAGGACGTAGTCGACAAGAACTACGCTGCTATCGACCGTGGTGGTGAGTATGTGAAACTGACCGTTAAGCCCGAGTGGGCTAACCTGCCAGACGATGAGCCTAAGCAGGATGACGCTCCCGCATTCGTTAAGGAGCTCGTTCGTCCTATCAACGCTCAGGCTGGTGACCTGCTGAAGGTTTCCGACTTCGCTAAGCACGGCACTATCGACGGTTCTTGGGAGGTTGGTACTGCCGCTTACGAGAAGCGTGGTGTTGAGGCATTCGTTCCTGTATGGAACAAGGAGAACTGTATCCAGTGTAACCAGTGTGCATACATCTGTCCTCACGCAGCTATCCGTCCGTTCGTCCTCGACGAGAACGAGATCAAGGGCTTCGCTGCTGCCGACGATACTATTGAGATGAAGGCTCCTGCAGCCATGAAGGGCATGCACTTCCGCATCGAGACTTCCGTTCTCGACTGTCTGGGATGCGGTAACTGTGCCGACATCTGCCCAGGTAATCCTAAGACCGGCAAGGCACTCACCATGGTTGCCTTCAATCCTGATGCTGAGGATATGAAGCAGGAGGCTAAGAACTGGGAGTACCTCGTGAAGGAAGTTAAGTCTAAGCAGGATCTCGTTGACATCCGCAGCAACGTGAAGAACTCACAGTTCGCTCAGCCGCTGTTCGAGTTCTCTGGCGCTTGCTCTGGTTGCGGTGAGACTCCATACGTGAAACTCATCAGCCAGCTCTTCGGTGACCGTCAGATGATCGCCAACGCTACCGGTTGCTCTTCTATCTACTCCGCATCCATTCCTTCTACTCCTTACACCAAGAATGAGAAGGGTCAGGGTCCAGTCTTCAACAACTCTCTGTTCGAGGACTTCTGCGAGTTCGGTCTCGGTATGGCTCTGGGTAACAAGAAGATGAAGGAGCGCGTGGCTAAGCTGCTCTGCGAGGCTTGCGAGAATCCTAATGCTTCTGATGAGTACAAGGCACTTGCCAAGGAATGGATTGAGAACAAGGACGATGCTGACAAGACCAAGGAGATTGCTCCGAAGTTGCGTGCTGCCATCCGTGCCGCTGCTGCTGCCGGCTGCCCCGTCAACCAGGAACTGCAGACCCTCGACCACTACCTCGTTAAGCGTAGCCAGTGGATCATCGGTGGTGACGGTGCTTCTTACGATATCGGTTACGGTGGTCTCGACCACGTCATCGCTTCTGGTGAGGATGTGAATATCCTCGTGCTCGATACTGAGGTATACTCTAACACTGGTGGTCAGGCTTCTAAGGCTACCCCACTCGGTGCTATCGCTCAGTTCGCTGCCCAGGGTAAGCGTATCCGCAAGAAGGACCTCGGTATGATTGCCACCACTTACGGCTATGTATATGTTGCTCAGATCGCTATGGGTGCTGACCATGCTCAGACCCTGAAGGCTATCCGCGAGGCAGAGGCATGGCACGGACCTTCTATCATCATCGCTTACGCTCCATGTATCAACCACGGTCTGAAGGCTAAGGGCGGTATGGGTAAGAGCCAGGCTGAGGAGAAGAAGGCTGTCGAGTGCGGTTACTGGCACCTGTGGCGCTTCAACCCAGCTCTCGCTGAGGAAGGCAAGAATCCGTTCAGCCTCGACTCTAAGGAGCCGAACTGGGAGAACTTCCACGACTTCCTGTTGGGTGAGGTTCGCTACCTGTCTGTTAAGAAGGCTTATCCTAACGAGGCAGAAGAGCTCTTCGCAGAGGCACAGAAGATGGCTCAGATCCGTTACAAGAGCTACGTTCGCAAGACACAGGAGAACTGGGAGGAGTAAAATCCCCTATCCTATCTATATGAAACGAGGTGAAACCGCAATGGTTTCACCTCGTTTTTTTATTATTTTGAAGTCTTTCGGGATGAAGGTGCCGCCTCCTCAGGTCTATAATAATAGAATACGGAAATAAAAAAAGAAGCGAGGTTAAACAGCCTCGCTTCTTTGATGATTAGTTATTGACGCTACCGCCAACGATATCGAGCAGTTCGGAAGTAATCGCCTGCTGACGACTCTTGTTGTACTGCAAGTTAAGTTGCCGCAGCAATTCGTCGGCATTATCCGTTGCCGTCTGCATCGCCACCATACGTGCTGCATGCTCAGAGGCTACACTGTCAAGGAGTGCCGTATAAAGCATCAGATGCGCCATCTTCGGCATCAACTGTGAGAGCACTGTATTCATATCAGGCTCAACAATGAAGTTGTCGTTGAGGGGTTTTGTCTCATCTTCCTTGTACTCCTTCTTCCGACGGTTCTTCTTCAGATAGTCCTGTGCCTTCTTCGTCACGATGTTAGTTGTCAGGTCACGCTCATGATCACGCTCTAACTCACTCTCGACATCAATCGGAAGGAAGGTCTTGGAGGTCAGTATCTGCGAACCAGCTGACTTGAAGTGGTGATAGATAAGCTCCACCTTGTCAATCTCGCCATCTTCAAAGCGACGAGCTAAGTCCATCACCATCTCAATACACTGATGAACATTGGGGTGGTCAATCATATCGGCATAGTTGCCCATCACATTATATCCCAACTTCTGTGCCTTCTCTGCCACCTTACGACCAATGGGATAGATGTCAATATTCTCGCACCCTATCTCCTCGCTCAGTCCTTCAACAGTCTGCTGCATCAACTTGATAATGTTGGCGTTAAAGCCACCACACAGTGATGAGTTACTGGAGAAGATGACCAGAGCGACACGCTTAACGGGACGCTCCTGGTCGTAGATGGTCTGTGCCTCTGCCTCCGCTGCCAGAAATGACTTCAGGATGTGCTCCAACATAGTCTCATAAGGCAGCATATTCTGGATGGCTACCTGTGCATGATGGAGTTTCGACGAAGCCACCATCTTCATCGCACTCGTAATCTTGCGGGTGCTCTGAACACTGGCAATACGTCCTTTGATTTCCTTCAGACTCGGCATAGGCTATCAGGCTTTATAGGTTCCGGCAATATCAAGCATGATCTCCTCAATCTTACCAGTCGTCTCGTCGTCAATCTTACCGGCGGCAAGTGTCTCAATGACCTGTGGAGCACTGGTGCGCAACTTGTCGAGGAATGCTGTCTGGCACTCACGTACCTTATCAATAGGTACCTCACGCATCAGTCCATGCACACCACAATACAAGATGGCGATCTGCTCACCTACCGGCATCGGGCTATACTGCGGCTGGATAAGCAACTGGTTGTTCTTACGACCACGGTCAAGGGTCATTGCCGTCACAGCATCCATATCACTGGAGAACTTAGAGAAAGCCTCCAACTCACGATACTGTGCCTGGTCAATCTTCAAGGTACCAGCCACTTTCTTCATAGACTTAATCTGTGCGGAACCACCCACACGGGATACAGAGATACCTACGTTGATGGCAGGACGGAAACCTTGGTTGAAGAGGTCGCTCTCCAAGAATATCTGACCGTCGGTAATAGAGATCACGTTGGTCGGGATGTAAGCGGATACGTCACCTGCCTGTGTCTCGATAATAGGCAGGGCAGTCAGCGAACCGCCACCCTTCACATGACCCTTCATGCACTCAGGAAGGTCGTTCATCTGCTCAGCCACCTCCTGCTGCTCATTCATCTTAGCAGCACGCTCCAGAAGACGGGAGTGCAGATAGAACACATCACCAGGATAAGCCTCACGTCCAGAAGGACGGCGCAGAATCAGGGACACCTCACGGTAGGCTACAGCCTGCTTGGAAAGGTCGTCATAGACAACAAGAGCAGGCAGACCACGGTCACGGAAATACTCACCGATGGCGGCACCAGCAAATGGTGCGTAATACTGCATGGCTGCAGGATCAGCGGCGGTAGCGGCCACCACAATCGTGTAAGGCATGGCACCATGTTCCTTCAAGGTCTGAACCAATGTGGCTACGGTAGAAGCCTTCTGACCAATGGCGACATAGATACAATACACGGGCTTTCCTGCCTCATAGAAACTCTTCTGATTGATGATGGTATCGACGGCAATAGCTGTCTTACCAGTCTGACGGTCACCAATAATCAACTCACGCTGTCCACGTCCGATAGGAATCATGGAGTCGATAGCCTTCAGACCCGTCTGGAGAGGTTCCTTCACGGGCTGACGAAATATCACACCAGGAGCCTTTCGGTCAAGTGGCATCTCAAAGGAATCGGTAAGGTCGATATCACCCATACCGTCCACTGCCTGTCCCAGCGGGTTGATGACACGTCCGAGCATATTGTCGTTGACACGGATAGAGGCGATACGCTTGGTGCGCTTCACCACCTGTCCTTCCTTAATACCTGCTGTAGGACCAAGGAGCACGCAACCGACATTGTCTTCCTCAAGGTTCATCACGATAGCCATCGTGCCATTCTCGAACTCCAGCAACTCGTTGGCTTCAGCATTGCGGAGACCGTAGATACGAGCCACACCATCGCTCACAGTGAGCACGGTGCCAACCTCGTCAAACTTCTCCTCGCTGGATATGCCCTTCAACTGGTCGAGCAATACCTGAGAAACTTCGCTTGGTTTAATTTTATCTGACATTGTTTGTTACTTTTTAAGTGTGTTGAGAATATTGTTGAGCTGAGTCTTGACACTGGCATCCATGCGGTAAGTGTCATACTCGAGGATGAAGCCACCGATGATATCAGGATTCACCTCGGTCTCAAACTCCACAGTTCCATTAGTCTTACTCTCCACCATCTGGCGCATCTTCTGCTCTGTCTGAGCCGATACACGAGCCGCTGTGGTGAGTTTTCCACGGATGACGTTCTTCTGCTTACGGAAAAGCGTGATGTAACTGTTCGCCATGAACTGCATCACGTTCTCGCGGTCTTCCTTCAGTACAAGCTGTATGAAACTCTTGGTCAGCTCGCTAGGCTTTTCACCAACGGCTGTCAGCAACAGCATCTGTTTCTTGTCCTTTGAGAGCATGGGATTGTCTATCGTCTGGCGCAACTGAGGCACCTCCAGATAACTTTTGGCAATGGTCATCATCTCCTGATAAACCTTCTCCTCCAGTTTCTGGTCAGTAGCACTCTTAAGCAGTGCCCTTGCATATCTGACAGATATTACTCCGATATCCATACGCAGACTCTTGATTAATTAGCAGAAACATCATCCAGCATACGGTCGATCAGATCCATCTGCGCTTTATCGCCCTGCAGGTTCTGACGAAGAACCTTCTCGGCAATCTCAACGCTAAGCGTAGCTACTTGCTTACGGATATCGGCAATGGCGGCTTTCTTCTCCTGCTCGATGGCGGCTTTCGCATCATCCAACAAGCGGGCACCCTCTGCCCTCGCCTTCTCCTGAGCTTTCTCTACAATGGCATCACGAGTCTCGGCAGCTTCCTTGAGGATCTGTGCCTGTTTCTCGCGAGCCTCTTGCAAGATGAATTCACCTTCTTTCTGTATATTGGCAAGTCGCTCATTCGCCTCATGCGCCTTCCGCAGTGATTCGTCAATGAAAGCCTTACGCTCCGCCACCATACCAGTGATGACAGGGAAGCCGAACTTCCAAAGGAGGAAAAACACTACCAGGAAGGTAATGGTCATCCAGAACAACAAGCCAGTACTCGGAATTAATAAATCCATACGCTGATACTTCTTAAACTATAACTTTCTATCGCTTGATTAGATGCAGAGGAATGCGATAACGGCTGCGAACAGAGCCACACCCTCGATAAGAGCTGCTGCAACAATCATGTTGGTAAACAACTTGTTCATGACTTCTGGCTGGCGTGCCATGGCATCCATTGCCTGACCACCAATCTTACCAATACCAAGACCTGCACCAATAGCTGCGAGACCTGCGCCAACTGCGGCACCTAACTTTGCAACACCTTCTGCTGCCAATAATGTTGTAATCATAATTTTAAAGTTTTAAATTGTTATTGTTTTTAATTCTTTCGATATTTCAATTAATGCTCATGCTCGGGCTCTACCCTGGCCAGTCCGATAAAGACGGCGGAAAGCATGGTGAATACCATTGCCTGGATGAAGCATACCAGACACTCCAGACACATCATGAACACACTCATGATGACACTCAGTGCTGACATGGAGAGCTGGACGGCTATTGCCTGACTTGCCACCAGGAAGATGATACACGTGATAGCCACAGCGATAGCATGACCTGCCATCATATTGGCAAAAAGACGGATCATCAAGGCAAAGGGTTTGGTGAAGATTCCCACAAACTCAATCACAGGGATGATGGGAATAGGAGCCTTCAACCAAGTAGGAACCTCGGGCCAGAAGATGTCCTTCCAGTAGTGTTTGTTGCCTGAGAACTGCACGATAATAAAGGTGCAGAGGGCAAGGAAGAATGTCACGGCAATATTACCCGTCACATTTCCTGAGCCTGGAGGGAATGGTATCAAGCCCATCACATTACATGTAAAGATGAAGAAGAAACAGGTAAGCAGGTAGGGGGTGTATTTCTCGTAGCCCTTACCAACTCCCGGTTTGATAATCTCATCCACCACATACATCACCATCATCTCGATGAAGCCGACGAAGCCACCAGGTGCATTATCAGATGCTTTGCGTTTCTTATACCAGCGGGCACTAAGCAGAATACAGCAAAGCAAGATGATGACATTGATGAACATCACGGCAACGGTCTTGGTGATGGAGAGGTCGAGAACAGGTTCTCCGTTCTCAACGATCTTACCAGCATGGTCACCTTCGGTAGCGATGGCAAGTCCATAAGGTCCCTGACGGAGCCCATTGGCATCAGCATGGTGCTCAAACTGAGAGGAGCTAAACACATGCCAGCCTGTTGAACTCTTCACGATGATGGGTAGTGGGATGACCAGTGATTTTCCATCACCATAGTCGGTCACATGCCAGTCGTGTGAGTCCTTGATATGCTCAAGCACCACCTCCTTGGCAGAGAAATCTTCCGCACTAACCACCGATACCATGGCAAATACCATCAGTATCATGCAAAGCAGTCGTTTCGTGTGATTCATTATTTTCATTTAATGTCTTAATTTCAGTGTAACTACCATCATCACTACATACATTATTATATATATGACAGCGAAACGGATGGTGTCTTCTCTATTCTCGGTGAAGAATACGTACAATGCTACGACGCTAGCGACGAGCAACATACGTATCGTTGCCATTATCAGATAGAAGTGGGGCAAATGCTCTGGTGAATGCTTTTTGACAATATCATAGCCTCTCACATAGAGAATGCCCAGAAAGGTAAAGAAGAGTGCTGAGAGAATAATCTCCAATATCATTCCTCTTTCTCTATACAGAGTGACACGACGTTCTTCTGAACCTCAACGAAACCACCTAATATAGGAAGCTGCTCCTTGTCATACTCCACGACTCCCTTCTGGAGAATGGAGATAATGGGAGCGTGATTGTTCAGTATCTCGAACTGACCTTGTAAGCCGGGAACGAGAACGCGCTCTACCTCTCCTGTGAATTCTACCTTCTCGGGCGAAACTATCTTCAACTGTAACATAGGCTTTATCCTTTAGCAGCTTCCAACAGTTTTTTCGCCTTAGCTTTAGCATCCTCGATGGTTCCCACGTTGAGGAAAGCCTGCTCAGGCAGGTCATCAACCTCACCGTCAAGAATAGCATTGAAGCCCTTGATTGTCTCTTCAATAGGAACCATAACACCGGGCAGACCTGTGAACTGCTCTGCAACAGAGAATGGCTGACTCAAGAAACGCTGCACACGACGGGCACGGTTCACGGTCAACTTATCTTCATCAGAAAGCTCGTCCATACCAAGAATAGCAATGATATCCTGCAACTCCTTGTAACGCTGAAGAATCTCCTTCACACGCTGAGCACACTCGTAGTGCTCTTTACCAACTACCAATGGGTCAAGAATACGAGAAGTACTACCCAACGGGTCAACGGCAGGATAAATACCTAACTCGGCAATCTTACGGTCAAGTACCGTTGTAGCGTCCAAGTGAGTAAACGTAGTAGCAGGAGCCGGGTCTGTCAAGTCATCGGCAGGCACATAAACCGCCTGAACGGATGTGATAGAACCTTTCTTCGTGGAAGTAATACGTTCCTGCATGGCACCCATCTCAGAAGCCAGTGTCGGTTGATAACCTACAGCTGACGGCATACGTCCCAACAGAGCGGACACCTCTGATCCTGCCTGGGTGAAACGGAAGATGTTGTCGATGAAGAAGAGGATATCGGCAGCACCACCATCTTTACCACCACCGTCACGGAAACCTTCGGCAACGGTCAGACCGGATAACGCAACAGAGGCACGTGCGCCGGGCGGCTCATTCATCTGACCATAGACAAGGGTAGCCTGCGACTTCTTCATCTCTTCTGGATCGACAAGAGAGAGGTCCCACTTACCCTGAGCCATCGCCTCCTTGAATTTCTCACCATAGCGGATAACACCTGACTCAATCATCTCACGAATCAAGTCGTTACCTTCACGGGTACGCTCTCCTACTCCAGCGAATACGGAGAATCCGTTATGACCCTTAGCGATATTGTTAATCAACTCCATGATAAGAACGGTCTTACCTACACCGGCACCACCAAACAGACCAATCTTACCACCTTTCAGATAAGGCTCCAACAAGTCGATAACCTTGATACCTGTGGCAAGCACCTCTTTAGTCGTAGAAAGTTCCTCAAACTTAGGAGCTTCACGATGGATAGGATAAGCACCCTCCATGTCAAGTTGTTTCATACCGTCGATGGGCTGTCCAATAACGTTCAGCATACGACCTTTAATTTGTTCACCTGAAGGCATCAGAATAGGTGACCCCATTGGCGTTGCCTCCAATCCGCGTTGCAGACCGTCGGTGTTATCCATGGCAACACAACGTACGGTGTCCTCACCAATGTGCTGCTGAACCTCAACGACAAGCTGCGAACCGTCAGGACGCTGAACAGTCAGCGCCTCATGAATTTTCGGGAGCACTTTCTCTGCATCTTGCCCTTCTGTATTGAAGTATACGTCAATGACAGGACCGATAATCTGAGAAATGCGTCCATTAATTTTAGACATAAGCAGTTTTAATATTTAAAGATGTTCGTTTTTAAGTTATAGTTCTGCAAAGTTAGTAAATATTTTGAAATAAAAAAAACATTTCCGAACTTTTATTCGAAAATGTTTATATTTAGAGTTTTTTTAAACATCATTTAGATGCTCAGCTCGTCCAAAACCTTAATTAGTTTCTTATTAAAAGGCTTATCTGTACGGATACATTCAGAGAATGGCACATACACCACCTCATTATTCCTCACACCTACCATGACGTTACGCTGTCCCTGCTTGATAGCCTCGATGGCACCGACACCGGTACGGGAAGCCAAGATACGGTCATGAGCAGAAGGGCTGCCACCACGCTGTAAGTGACCAAGGATAGAAACACGCACATCGAATTCCGGGAACTCTTTCTTGACACGTTCAGCATAATAAAGAGCACCACACTTCGGACTCTCTGAAACGATGACGATACATGACTTCTTAGACTTACGAATACCACGCCCCATAAACTGTGCCAACTGGTCGACCTCCGTCATTTCCTCAGGAATGATTGCAGCCTCGGCACCACAAGCAATCGCTGAGTTTTGAGCCAGGAAGCCAGCATCACGTCCCATCACTTCAACAAAGAAGATGCGCTCGTGAGAATTTGCCGTGTCACGGATACGGTCGACACACTCCATGATGGTGTTCATCGTCGTATCATAACCAATGGTAGAGTCTGTGCCATAAAGGTCATTGTCTATCGTACCTGGGAGACCAATACAGGGAAAATCGAACTCCATACCGAAATTACGGGCACCCGTCAGAGAACCATTACCGCCAATAACGACCAAAGCATCAATCTTCTCATTTTTACATGTCTCATACGCTTTCTGCATACCCTCAATAGTCATAAACTCTTTGGAACGGGCTGTTTTTAAGATGGTTCCACCTCTTGTGATGATACCAGAGACATTTTCTGTGGTGAACTTCTTAACTTCTCCTTTTATCAATCCATCATAACCACGATAGATTCCCTTAATCTCAAAACCATTATAAATACCAGCGCGAGTGACAGCACGTATCGCCGCATTCATGCCTGGCGCATCACCTCCTGAGGTGAGAATACCGATTGTTTTAATTTTACTCATAGCAGTATGTTCATATTAGATTAATTTCTATCCATAGTACAGCAAGACCTATCAACCATCCTATACTTACTTTTAGGGTCATATTCTTCAGATACCAGCCCAAACGAACATGCTCCATCTTCATCAAAGCGACACCGCTGGTAGATCCGACACAAAGCAAACAACCTCCAACTGCCGTACAGAAAGCAATGATTTCCCAATAGGCACCGTTGACCGCCATATCACCCACGTCAGCAACAGAATATAGCATAATGTCACTTACTGCCACCGTAAAGGTATCAATGAGGGAACTGAGAACACCTGAGCCAATTCCTACCAGCCAGATATTATGAATATTCTCATCAAACCAACTGGCAATATCACTAAAGACACCTGTCTCTGCGACAACACCCATTCCTAACATGATACCCATAACAAATAGCATCTGCTGTATAGCACCATACTGCAAGGCGCGTGGTATACGGCGTTGAGCCATCTGGTCGGCATTCATCAGTCTGCGATTGAACACCTCGTTAACGACCCATAAAACACTGAGCACACACAATGCTCCAAGAAATGGTGCTAATTTGGTGATATTATGGAATGTGGGAATAAACCAAAGTCCTCCTATTCCTACTATCAGCATGACAAGACGCTGCCATCTATTCAACCTCGTGTCATCGCCACGGAATGGAGAGGTAATCCACTCACAATCCAACCGGTCTGGCAACTGATAGTTTATCAAAGCGGTAGGAATGACCCACGCCAACAACGATGGCAAAGCAAGGTAAGCGGAGAAATGAGTGGCAGTCACAGCTCCATCACCCCAAAGAATCAGTCCCGTAGGATCACCTATCACGGTGAAACAACCACCACAATTTGCTGCCAGGACAATAGCCGATCCGATGAGCATTCGTTGTCTGCCGCTTTGAACAATATTATGCATAATCACCAACATCATCGTTGTCGTGGTCAAGTTATCCAGATTAGCGGATATAATATAGGTCGCTATGGTAATCGTCCACAACAGCCGTTTTGAGTTACGAGTCCGTATCCATTCGGTGATAAAGTCAAAGCATCCGTTATTGTTAAGCAACTCTATGATGGACATGGTTGCCAACAAAAACATTACAATAGCGGCAGCCTTACCTACATATTTCAGAAAAATATTATCATAAATAAAATATTTCACCAAGTCACTCGTAGGTTGTACTCCTGCCAGATATTTCAGATAATCCTGTGGATGTTGCTGCATCACGAAATCGGTACCATAACAGACATAGACCACCCATCCTGCCGTACCCAAAAACATGGCAATTGCAGCTTTATTGACTCCAGTCAGATGACCAGTGGCTATCAACAAATAGGAGGTTATCAGTAACAATACGATTATCAGTGTCATATAACAGCATGTTTAAGTTTTCGACTACAAAGATACATTATTTT
>Ga0247608_10000749_pt1 | contig 50031 bp, 36 predicted proteins | sample 176DNAGHGlowgp2_FD_193490 | JGI IMG/M metagenome (GOLD analysis project Ga0247608, IMG submission 193490) | Sheep rumen microbial communities from Palmerston North, Manawatu-Wanganui, New Zealand - 1766 DNA GHGlow gp2 | ecosystem: Host-associated > Mammals > Digestive system > Stomach > Rumen ...
CCTGCATTACATATCCAAGAGCTCCCATTGTTCTGGGAACAATAGTGATCTTCTGAACAGGCTCAGTGTTTTTCTGGATCGCGCTTATGAGAGCATGTCCTACTTCGTGATAAGAAACAATCTTGCGCTCTTCCTTACTAAGTATGCGGTCCTTCTTTTCCTTACCTACAAGAACCTGCTCAACAGCTTCCATAAGATCCTGCTGGCATACATATTCTCTGTGAGCCTTGACCGCATTGATCGCAGCTTCATTGATCATATTGGCAAGGTCTGATCCAACTGCACCGCTTGTTGCAAGAGCGATTCCCTTAAGGTCTACAGTCTCATCCATCTTTACATCTTTTGAATGAACCTTAAGTATCTCTTCTCTGCCCTTAAGATCAGGCTTATCAACTATGATACGTCTGTCGAATCGTCCCGGACGAAGAAGCGCCTTATCAAGGATCTCCGGTCTGTTTGTAGCACCAAGTACAAGCACACCCTTTGAAGAATCAAAACCATCCATTTCAGAAAGAAGCTGGTTAAGAGTCTGCTCACGCTCTTCATTTCCGCCATATTTATTATCACGGCTTCTACCGATAGCATCTATCTCATCGATGAAAATAATGCAGGGCGCATTCTTACTTGCCTCTGCAAAAAGCTCACGAACACGGCTTGCACCTACGCCGACATAGAGCTCAATAAAGTCAGAACCTGCAAGTGAATAGAACGGAACATGAGCTTCACCTGCTACCGCTTTTGCAAGAAGGGTCTTACCTGTTCCGGGAGGTCCTACAAGCAGCGCTCCTTTGGGAAGCTTCGCACCAATCTTGACATATCTTCCCGGATTATGGAGAAAGTCTACAACTTCAACAAGTGACTCCTTGGCTTCATCCTCACCTGCCACATCTTTAAATGTGACACCTGTCTCACGCTGCATATACACTTTAGCATTGTTTTTTCCGATGCTGAGGGGGCCTCCGCCCTTTGACATACGTCTGAAGACAAAGGATAAGATAGCCCACATAAGTATGATAGGCAGAACATAATAGATGACAAAACTCATCACAACGCCTGATGAATCCGGAACCTCACTGCTTACCGGAACTCCTGCTTTTAAAAGCCTGTCCGTAAGAGTAGTATTATCTTCAGCCTTTCCTGTGTAATAAGTAATCACAGTAGCAGCGCCTGAAAAGATATTGTAATTAATTTCATCGGCACTTACTTTCGGAATGATATGGATCCTGTCATCCTCTATCACTACGCTCTCAACCTTATCTTCTTCGAGCATCTTGATAAACTCTGAATAGGTGACCTCCTTGTTTGAATTAGAGGTCATCGCTTTCATAAAGTAAGTCATAAAAAGGATTATGACGAGAGCAGAAATGACAAGAAGCAAAATATTTTGTCTTTTAGGATTGTTATCTCCACCGTTTCCGGAATTATTTACACCATTATTATCCATAATTCTTACTTCCTTATATTTATTTTAAACTTATAGCCCTTATACAAACATTATCGTTCTATTATATATATAACAAAAGCATAAATCAATTGTGCACACCCTAAATCAGATGATAAAAAAATTAAAAATTTATAAACTCAGATATCAAAATTCATGGCTTCGATGTAAAAATCATTAAACTGATCTGCGGACGCAAGCTCTATCTCACAGGATTTCCCTGTAATATTTTTTATTCTTTCATCCGGGATTTCTCTTAAAGCTTTTGCCATCATGTACTTTTCGCATCCCAAAAGAGAGGAATTACCCACACATTCGATCACGCCATCCCTTAAAAACTCCTTGGGAAAGATGCTTAGAAAACTCAGCTTTTCAGGGGATATATGCATACTAAAACCTCCTGCGAGGTAGACTTTGTCCACATCTTTGGCACTGATTCCCATTTCCTTTAAAAGCACTTCTATCCCGCTTCTTATCGCAGCCTTGGCAAGCTGAACCTGTCTGATATCATTCTGCGTAAATCTGATCTTGCCCACTTCAAACCCATCATAAAAGTATTCATCAGTTAAAAGACCTGTCTCATCAATAAGGCGGTTTCTCCTTAGTTCCGATACAATTTCAAGCACACCGCTCCCGCATATTCCAATGCCTTCTTCGTTATTTCCTCCGATAACTGAGTATTCTGCTTCTTTGTATTTATTTATATAAACGTGTTCTATAGCTCCTTTTACTCCGGCCATTCCGCAGGATATTTCCCCTCCTTCAAAGACAGGTCCTGCTGCCGTTGAGCACACCTTTATTCCGTTTTTATCCGCAAGGGCCATTTCCCCGTTTGTCCCTAGGTCGATCAGCATGATCTTTTTATCATCAGCAATCCTGTCAAAGGAAAGCGCATACATGCCTGCAACTATGTCCCCGCCCACAAATGCCGAGATTCCGGGAAACAGTTTGCAGGGAACAGATAAAAGCTCCTTAAAAAGTTTTTCATCATGCTCCGGAATAAAAGAATCAGAAAAAACATCTCTTAAGCCCATCTCATCGTATGAGAGTCTTACCGGAGAGTACGGTGCACTTCCAAGTCCTTCGCAGGAATCACCAAGAAGCAGATGCATCATTGTTGTATTTCCCGCTATCACTACATAAGACAATTCACTTATCTTTTTATCAAGCGGCAAAACAAGTGATACGATCAGATCAAAGAGATCAGAAAGAACTATCCTTCTTAGCTGCTTTTCTTTTCCATCAGATGCCTCTTTGATCCTGCTTATTACATCTGCTCCGTATTTTTTCTGTCCGTTAAGGATCGTCTTTTTTACTATCTCCTTATATGAACCGGATGCACCATCACTTCCGGCGCCGAGAAGAGCTGCTGCAATTGTAGTTGTTCCAAGGTCTATCGAAACAGCATACCCCTTAAAATGCGCACTTTCTGCCGTCTCATCATAAATAGTCCCTGTGCTGTTTATAGTCCTCTCATCCTCCGATAATTCTTGGGAAGTGATGATCTCTACCTTACACGGTTTATTTATCTGTGCCTTACAGGCAAGTCTGAAACCTTCATCAAGCTCTTTTTGTGAAAAAACCTGCTCATCTGCATTAGTCGGTTTCGGGGCTCCGTTTATGAATCTGACTCTGCATTTTTTGCATCTTCCCTCTCCGCCGCACGGAAAGTCCATTTCTATGCCTTTGGCAATTATATAGTCTTTTAATTTCACCCCGCTTTTATCACACGAAAAAACCATTTTCATACCTTTTTTCTGCGCAGATCATATAGCTCATATTCTAAAGCTAAATGATCTCCAACACTTTTTCTCTATCCACGGCACTCATTGCCCGGCAGAGATTGTCAAATTTCTCCCTGTATTCTTCCGGAATATCATATTCTTTTAGCATATTACATATTCCGTTTGCGTTATCATAATCAAACATCTGCATCAGCTCTTTGATATCTCTGTATGCACTTTCAAGCTCTTCAGCTGTGATCGTTTTCTTATTATCTGCACCTTCCGCAGATTCACCCCTGCTATTGTCTTTACCTGCTGAGCTTTCAGAATCATAAGACAGGTTATCTGTATAAGAAGATAGAAGCTCCAATAATAGCGGAGTCTTTTCTTTTATCTCCTGCTCATCACCATTATTTCCGCAGTTTTCCAGATGCCCCGCAAGTTTCGAAAGCTCAGAAGCTCCTATTATCCTTGCAGAACTCTTAAGTGCATGAACCTGAATAGTGTAGTTTTTGATATCCCCTGCTTCTTCATATTCACGTATCTTCTTTAGTTTAGCCGGGATATTGTCCTTAAAATCTTCGATCACACTTATTAGCGTATCTACATCACCGGCATTACTTATTGCTTCATCTGCGTCTATTCCCTTGAGGCTTCTTATTTTCTTCTCATTCTGAGACATTTCTTTTTTTTCAGTAAGAGGCTCTTTAAAAGTTTCAAATCCATCGTCACCTTCAAATATCAGCTTTTCCTTAGGAAGATTGTCCACAAGCATCTGCTCCAGCTTACCTGCATTTATAGGCTTTGCAAGATAGTCGGCAAAACCTGCCTCTATGTACATTTCTCTTGCTCCCGAAACTGCATTTGCTGTAAGCGCTATACAGATGGTGTCTTTGTTGAGATTTCCTTCAAGCTTTTTCATCGCTTCAAGGGTTTCAATGCCATCCATTTCAGGCATTCTGTGATCTAAGAAAATCATATCATACTTTTGACTCTGGACCATATTGAGCGTCTCTTTTCCGCTCTCAGCTGTATCTATCTGGATAAGAGTTTTCTTAAGTAGTCCCTTTATTACTATAAGATTCATACTTGTGTCATCAACAACAAGTATTTTGGCAGATGGAGCGTGGAATTTCTCCTTGTAGCGCTTTCTCTCCTTTATAGTCGCTTTATATCTTTCTTTAAAATCACCGATAGGACTCCAGTCGACAACTTCCTGCTCTACATCAAAGGAAAAGTCAGAACCTTCTCCGTACACGCTTTTAACAACAAGCCTCGTGTCCATCATGGCAAGAAGTTTTTTTACGATACTCATGCCAAGTCCGGTTCCTTCAATAGTCCTGTTCCTGATTTCTTCAATTCTTTCAAAGGGCGAATAAAGTTTGGCTATATCCTCTTCCTTAATTCCAATTCCTGTATCTACAACCCTGAATGTTATTATCTCATGGGCATCGTCCTTTTTTTGTCCTGTTACCTCTAATAAAACAGATCCTTCCTGCGTGTATTTTACTGCGTTTGTAAGAATATTGGTGACGCACTGCTTAAGTCTTATTTCATCACCAAACAATAGATCCGGCAGCTCCTTATCCACTTCAATCTTAAGCTCAAGGCCTTTGCTTTGAGCTCTCTGAGCTATCATATTTACCAGATCGTTTATCGTAGAGCTAAGGTTATACTGAACAGGCAGGATTTCCATTTTTCCTGCCTCTATCTTTGAAAAATCAAGGATATCATTTACAAGGGACAAAAGAGTATTACCGGCGCTTTCAATCGTACTTGCATACTCAAGTGTCTGCTTCTCATTACTCTCTCTAAGGATCATCTCATTCATGCCAAGAACGGCATTTATAGGAGTCCTTATTTCGTGAGACATATTCGAAAGAAACGCAGATTTGGCTTCGCTTGCCTTTTGTGCAACCCTAAGATCCTCTTTAAGTCTCTGCTCTTCCTTCATTCTTTCGATATAGCCTGTAACTTCGTTCAATGTTATTACAAGGGAATAATATAAATCTGTGATCTCATCATGTGTATTTATTGGATTTTCTCTTATCCCCTGAAGATACTCGTTTCTGTTTTCATCCGTTGTATCCGTAAACCCCATCATATATTCGGACAATTGGCCTATCGGCGCACCTATCCTGGTTTTCGTAGCATAATTTAAGTTTGCTGCAACAGGTAACGCTATGGACAGTTCCATAAACAGCATTTTTATAACAAAAGCCAGACCATAATTGTTATATCTAAATCCCATTCCGCTATCTATCTTCTTAGCAGCGTCCAGCCCCGCATTCATCATATATCTAAGATCCGGAAAAAGAGCACCTACAAAAACAGTAGAGCATATGCTCAGAATAAGCGCTTCAACGATAATATAGGAGGTTATCTTAACACTTAGTCTTGTTTTCCTTATTCTTGTCTGGAAAAGCAGATTCTGTACATATCTACGTGTATACATTGTACCAAGCGGAAATATCTCTTTTACTGCATCCGGAAAATATTTAAAGAATATATATAAGAAAAAGCAACTAAACAAATTAACAATAAGCGGATCCATGATATGAGTCATGATCACTTCGCTTTTTTTCATATGAAAATCATACTCCATGATATATTCTCTAAAAAGAACATTTAATGATATTTCAACCATAAATGACAAAACAAATGCCATTATTGTTCTTATCTTTAATCTGAACCATCTGTACTGCGAAAACATAGAGTACATAAACATTATTATCATGGTAGGAGCAAGCATAAATGCTGATTCCGGATTCCTTATAGCAGCGCACAAAAAAATAACAAGATAAATATTCAGAGAAATAAAATAGCCATAAAAAGCAGCTATGCCTATAGCTATGAGCATAGTAAGGTCAACTTTTGAACTGTAAATATCTATTATCAGATTATCCTTAAAAACATGAGTGATAAATAACAAAACGGCCAGAATGCATAAAATAACTGTGCTCACGATAGTTTTTATGATTTTTGAAGAATCTTTTTTGATGATCATCCACTATACCTCCGATGCACCATGCACCTTCATAGTATCAGATTAGTTTTCCTTATTACAATATTTCAGATATGTATTTTCGTTAATTTTTTATAAAATAAATTTTCGATTTATTGAATATACAGGCATAATCTCTTATCCTAAAAATATGGAAAGCATGAGGGTGAGATATGGATACCATACTACTTAATAACAATATTGAAATGCCAATGCTTGGTATAGGAACAAAAGGTCTTAATGACCCGGATATATGTGAACAGGTTGTGTTATATTCTTTAAAAGAAGGATACAGGCTCATTGATTCTGCGCCTTTATATCACAACGAAAATGCTATAGGGCTTGCTCTTTCGGAAACCGATATTCCAAGGGAAGATATCTTTATAACTTCCAAGATCATCCCTACCAGTTATCATAAATCGCTTGCCCTTAAATCTATAGAAAAGACCCTGCAACACCTTCGTATTGATCAGCTGGATCTTCTCTTGCTTCAATCTCCGCTGATCGAAGGCTGGAAAAATGCATGGAAAATGATGGAAAAAGCTGTAGATATGCACCTTGTAAGATCAATTGGTGTCTGCAATTTTTATTTTGACGATCAGATAGATGAACTGTGTTCAATGGCTAACATCGCTCCTGTAGTCGATCAGGTTGAATGTCATCCTTTTTTCCAGCAGCATCGTCTCAGAAAAAAACTCATAATGGAAAATATCAGACTTGAAGCATGGTATCCTTTGGGACACGGAACTTCTTTCCTTATAAACAATACCATTCTAATGGATATAGCTACCAAACATCACACTACAATCTGCCAGGTCATCCTTAAGTGGCATATTCAGGTGGGCAACATAATCATACCAAGATCATCAAACCCTTATCATATCCAGAGAAACTTCCACCTTGGAAATTTCTCCCTGGATCCTGAAGACATGAAAAAAATTGCATCTCTTGATATGGGATGCAATTTCTATCGTGTACCTAAAGCTATACAAAAGCTTCAATATTTGGTTGTGCGCTAAGTGTATCTGCAATAGCTATTTTCTGCATTGCCGCAGCCGCATTCTGTGAGCTCGTGTTATCACCAAGCGCAAGTCCCTGCAAAAGTCCTGATGTAAAATCAGCATTTTCACTCACCTGATTTTTCAGGCTCTCCTCAATCTGGGCTGCATATAAATAGTTCTGCATGATCAGATCGCTTCTGGCTTCACTCTCAAAAGCATTATCTGTATTTACCGAAGCGATATTCATAAGATTTTCTGCTGTATCCTCGTCTATTCCCGCTGCCTTTACAGCACTCTCAAGTATCGAAGAAAATGAAGAATTCTGCTTAAGAAGTGTTACAGCATCCTGAATAGATGAATATGCCCTCTGCGAATTAAGCGAGCTTAGTGAATCAAGAGAATTCAGTGTATTCTCTGCATTCTGAGTTCCGAACGTATTAAGGACTCCCCATGTCCTGTTCGTGAGTGAAGGCAAATTAGTATAGTTAGAAACAATTGAAGAAAGATAATCGTAGTCCATACTCCCCACTTTTTCCACAATATATTGTGGCCTCCCCTAAAAAACATACAACATTATGGATATATTATCTCACAGATCAACTCAAAATTAAATGATTATTTTTAATAAATTAGATATCTTCTATCTCGTAGGTTATATGAACGCCCTTGGCTTTTCCGGTTTCCTTCCAGTTATCTATTACGCGCCTTACAGCTACAGCTATGCAATCCTCAGTGTTCGACTCAGGCATTAGGACCCAATACTGATTTGCTCCGCTCCTGGAATACACATCGCTGCATCTAAGTGAATGGCACAATGTGACTCCGAAAGCATTCATAATCTCATCCAGATTACTGTCCTCATTCTCTTCAGTAATAATCTCTATTGTAAATATTCCATATTGAACTACAGAATGATAGTTCTTCACCGAACGCTTTAAAAATCTGTACACATCCCTAAAGCCGTCTTTTCCAAGTTCCAGCGCTCCTCTTGGCTCATTTCTCTCATCCAGGATAACTCTTGTCTTTTTTAGGTCTGCTTCCTGATTTATTATATTTTCCGATGCTTCTTCATTATAGATTGCAAAGCCGTGTTTATTGTTCTGCTTTACATTGTACAGAGCCTTATCTGCCTTTTTAAACAGGTCGTTATAGTCCGTCCCATCCAAAGGGACATAGACCACCCCGGTAGATACTCCAAGAGGGATCGTATTGTCCTCTCCAAGAATTTCCCTGATCGCGCTGTTAAACATGGAAGTTATCTGACCTATCTTAGCTTCGACTATGATCCTTGAAGTTACGTTGGTACAAAAAGCTACAAACTCATCACCGCCTACTCTTCCGGCAATATCTGTACTTCTTACAACCGATTTCAAAATATTTGCAAAAGCAACGATGATCTCGTCACCTTTATCATGCCCTGCAAGATCATTGACGAGCTTAAATGAATCGAGGTCAAATATCATAAGAGCACCCCGATCCTTTTTGCAGCAGCTTGATATTTCCTTCTCCGAATAGGATTTATTTAAAAGTCCGGTAAGGAGGTCTGTTCTGGCTTCTTCCTTAAGATCCTCCATTTTTTCGATATTTGTAAGGATGTTTCCAACTCTTCTAAGAAGAATATCCTTCTGGAAAGGCTTTCTGATAAAATCCATGGCACCGCCATTTAGAGAGTTTATCTCTGTTTCCTCTCTGTCATCTGAAGTCATGAATACAACGGGCACCCTGCCATCATATTTTTCCTTGAGCTTTTCCTGAAGCTCAAGTCCTGACATCTGCGGCATTAATAGATCTGCCAGAACCAGATCCGGTTTTTCCTTATCAAAAACAGAAAGAGCCTCAAGACCCGATGATACACACAGCACGTCATACGTGCCTTCCAGCATGCTCTTTGCCAGAAACTGAAAAATCTCTTCATCGTCTACGATCATGATTTTTTTCATAGTGTACCTCATTGCCTTGGAGGCTCTGAATCGTTTGCGGTATTGATTTAATTATAATAGATTAAAGGGCAAAGCCCAACATTTTTTTCTCAATTAAAAATTCCCTTATACCGAAAGGTCATAGCCTCCCGGTATAAGGGAAATATAATTACTTAACTGTAACAGATGTGATATGAGGGTTAACTCCCTGATACCAGTAAAGGAAGCCTTCCATATCTACTACATCACCAACGTTGAGGCCTTCAACAGCCTTGTAAACGTCTGAATCCTTATCGCAAAGATAAGATTCTACTGTAAATGTATATGTGTTGCCATCTGCAGAAACGTTAAAGTAAAGGTCGCTGCCCTGCTCGCCTGAGCCATCATAGTTGTAAAGGAAAGCAACTTCATTTCCATCAGCATCTGTGCTGGGTTCTACTGTCATATCCTTGAAGGAAACGAACTCGTTCTGGCTATCGATAAGTGTATCTGCAGCAAGTTCTGCTGTTACATCTTTTGCTTCTGCTACAAAGTTACCATCAAGAATTTCAAACTTGGCATCAGTAATCTCAACTTCGCCTTCCCACTCTGACTTGTAACCTGTTACTCTTATCTTAGTTCCTTCATTAAGCTGATTGTATTCTTCCTCTGTGCAAGGCATGTTGTAAAGGAAGTATGCACCGTCCTCAGCCTGTGTATAGATTGAAGCCTGACCTACACCGTTGTCTTCCCACCAGCCCTGTTTAGCCTGTACATAAGTTTCAACAGTAACTTCTGTATCAACCTCAGCTGCTACAAAATCATCGTGAGTCATTACTTCGCCTGCTGCCTCAGTCTCTTCTGCAGCTTCTTCTGTTGTCTCCTCTGTAGCCTCTTCTGAAGTCTCCTCTGTAGCCTCTTCTGAAGTTTCCTCTGTAGCTTCTTCTGTTTCCTCAGCAGGAGCTTCTTCTGTAGTCTCTTCTGTTACTACAGCTGTTTCTTCAGGTGCCTCATCAGCCTTGGATGAGCATGCAACTGCGCTTACTGCAAAACACAATGTAAGCATCATTGCTACGATATTCTTTTTCATAATTTTCCTCCCTTTCGCACTCAGCGAAAAAATGAATTTGTATCGAAAGGTATTATATCACAGTTTATACATATGCAAATATATAAATGGCTTATTTTGATATTTTTTTAACGTTTTTAAAGCGATCGATAAAGTTACCGAGATGCCCCTTCGCGAAGTATAAAATGATGCACAGCCATATTAAAATAAGCCCTCTTATCAAAAGCCTTGATTCCATTGGAAGTTCTCCAAGGTCTGCCTTGGTACCTCCTGTTGCCGAGGTCTGGTCAAGATGATATAAACTCGTCATCTCGCCATACAGATCATCAATATAGGCTTCATCTACTTCTTTATGGCGTCTCTCTGACTTAGTCACATTCTCTATAAGTCCACCTGCTGCGTCCCTAAGTGAAGCAGATCCGTTAAATACATCTGTGACAAAGGTATACTGCTGATTTTTCAATAGAAGTTTAGTTGCCTTAAGCTTTACATCATAGTATTTACTGTTATCTTCTCCCTGTCTTGAGAGGTAATCCTGATAGTCAACGCAGTCCTGAGCCTTTGTTGTTACCGGAACATATCCTTCGGTTTCTGCATATGCAATCTGTACCTCGTTTGTCAGAAGATACTGCATAAATATAAAGGAATACAGCACCTCCTGTTTGTCTTCCTTATTGAAAATACAAAGAGAAGGCCCCTGAGAGATCATTGTATAGCCCTTATCTCCGGGATTCTGCGCAAACTGCGGAACAGGATAAACTTCCGTTTCAAAGTCTATTATCTTATCCTCTGCAATATCCGATAATGGAGCTTTTGATCCCATCCAGGTTGCACCCGCGGAAGAATCCACTGCAAATATGCACTGTCCTGCATTCAAAAAATTGGCCGGGTATCCCGATATTTTAAATGTGGAAAAGGCCCCGCTTCTTACATGCTGCGCAATGTTTAAAAGATCAGACTTTGTCACATCATTAAACAGAAGTATATTTCCCATTCTATCGGAATAATCCGCGTTTTGCTGCCTGAGCATCTGGATCATCATATTGTCCGTTGACTTGTAAATGAAAGGAATAAGTACATTCTGTCCATTAAGCTTAAATGTTCCGTCGCTGTTTTTTTCAAGTGCCTTTTCAGAGACCTCCCATATAAAATCCCAGGTGATAACATCAGGAAGCTTATAGCCAAGTTTTTCTACATAATCCCTGTTCACATACAGACACTCAGTAGATCTCATATATGGAAGTGCATAATAAGTATCACCTATCTTACATTCTGATAAAAATTCAGGCACTATCTCATCAATTTTCGGGCCGTCATACTTAAGTTCAGATCCTCCAAGACCGTACTTTTCATCCGCAAAAAGATCGTCAAGTGGCACAACAGTATCACTTCCCGTAAGATATGTCGCAATATGGTCGGGATAAGTAATACATATATTAGGAGTTGTATTCGTCGATATATTGGTAATTACATCGTTATATATTTTCCCATAGTCCGTATAAAGCCTAAGCTTAACGTGTACATTCGGATAGAGCTTTTCGAAATCTGAAATTGCCTTCTCATATATCTTAGTCTGCGCCTTATTGGTATCATTTTTTGCCCAAAAAGTCAGTTCATATTCTGCACTACTATCAAGACTTTCCGGTATTTCAAAGCCCGAAGATGAAGGCTTTCCATGACATCCTGTAAGCGAGAATCCAAATACAAATGCACATATTAAAGGCATGATCTTTTTTGCAAAATTCAATTTCATCCCTTTGTGCCTCCTCTTGCTACTCCCTCCATTATCTTTTTCCTGAAAACAAGGAAAAGAACCATAAGCGGAACTGATATAACAACGACTGCCGCCATCATAGCGGGGATATTTTCTCTTCCAAAACCATTCTCCCTAAGTTCCTGTATTCCGTTTGACACAAGGAAAAACTTAGGATCATCGGTGATAAGTCTCGGCCACACATAAGAATTCCAGCACTCTATAACCTTAAGAATTGTAATAGTAATGATCGTAGGTCTTGCGATAGGTATCATTACTTTTCTTAAATACCTAATATCTGATGTTCCGTCCACCTTAGCTGCTTTGTACAGTTCGTCCGGAATCTGTTCAAAATTTTCTTTAAGAAGATAGATATAAAATACCGAGATTACCGAAGGAAAAATAAGACCCGGCATTGAGTTTCTGAGTTTCAGGTTTGTGATCGTCACATAATTTGTAATTATCACCAGCTCATTTGGTATCATCATAAGTGATAAAAAAAGAGCAAATAACAGATTCTTACCTTTGAAGGATAGCCTTGAAAAAGCAAATGCGGATAATATAACGATCATTAACATGATCGCAGTTGTAAGGACTGTAAAAACAAGTGTGTTTAAAAGATACCTAAGGAGATTTACCTGAGTAAATGCATCCACATAATTCTGAAGCGTAGGAGATGTCACTATAAGTCTGGGAACATATTCCCCGTTGTAAGAGCTATAGCTCTTAAACGATGTCAGTATCATGAAATAAAACGGGAACAGGACTATAAGCGCCCAGAATATAAGAAACACATATCTTAATATGTTTCCCGCTATTTCTTTAGCATTGTATTCTCTTTCAATTTTTTCAAAATCAGTGTTGCCTGTCATTTTCATATCCTTTTTACTTAGCTATAGTATACGGTCTTTTTGCTGACTATCAGATTTATCACCGTTATCGTAAACACAATTGAAAACAGTATTATAGCTGCTGCCGATGCATACGAAGGATATCCTCCGCTGTTTCCATAGAGCATATCGTAAATATAACCTACGATGGTATTCATACCCGCTGCATTTAAATCCGTTCCAAACAGAGCAACCTCATCGCTGTATGCTTTGAATGCACCGATAAAACCTGTAATTATCAGATAAAAGATCATAGGTGATATCATGGGAAGCGTTATCTTGTAAAACATCCTGAGCTTTGAAGTTCCGTCAACCTTTGCAGCTCTGTAATAAATAGGATCAACAGATGCTATAGCGCTTGTCAGGATAAGGATCTTAAAAGGAAGAACGACCCATATCGTGTAAAAGCACATGACAAACATTTTGGCCCAATAAGGTCCCTCAATAAAATCTATGGATCTTGCGCCAAAAGCATTTATAAGAATATTTACCATACCATCAGTATATGCTGTCTTTCTGAAAAGTATCATAAATACAAGTCCCACAGCCAGCGTATTAGTGACGTAGGGCAAAAAATATACCGTCTGAAAAAGTTCCTTAAGCCTTGTTATATGGCTAAGTGCTATGGATATAATAAGTGCAATTCCCGTCGACATGGGAACTGTAATTATTACGATAATGAATGTATTCTTCAGAGCCTTGATAAAGTAAGGATCATGAAGCACATAAGAATAGTTGTAGCTTCCTATCCCCAGAAAGCTCCGCGATGCAAAATTATAGCCTTCTTCAAAAGAATAGATTAGTACATCTATCATGGGGTACACTAAAAATACACCCAAAAATATAATTGCCGGCAGAAGGCAAAGCCATGCAGTTATGCTCTGTTTACGATCATTCCCCATCAGTAAAGTCCTCTAAAAGTGTTAATCTATAAGAATTCTCTCTTCGCTTACGCTATCAAATACAAAAGTTTTCCACGGCTTAAGATTAAATACAATCTCCCCTCCTGTAGTCTTTACCTCTGTATCTGAAGGAATGATAGACCTTATCACTGTTCCGTCGAAGTTGTCATTATGACTTAAGATGCTTGCATCTCGTCCCATAACCTCAAGCTTTTGGAATTCACACCTAAGGACACCATCCTTAGAGGGCTCAAAGCCTTCCGGTCTTACTCCTACATAGACTTTTTTGTCTATAGAGTTTATTCCATCCCTTATCTTATCTTTTCCAATGAAAAGGGCATTGTCTTTTATCTCTCCGCTAAACACATTGATCTGGGGCGTTCCCAAAAACTTTGCAACAAAGAGATTATCCGGGCTGTCATAAACCTTCTGGGGAACTCCTTTTTGCATAAGTCTTCCCTCTTTCATAACCACGATATAGTCAGAAATACTCATAGCTTCTTCCTGATCATGCGTTACAAAAATAGTTGTAATGCCTGTTTCAAGCTGAATTCTTCTAAGCTCTTCCCTTGTCTGAAGTCTCAGCCTTGCATCAAGATTGGACAAAGGCTCATCAAGCAGGAGAACCTTTGGTTTTTTCACAAGAGCTCTGGCAATTGCCACTCTCTGCTGCTGTCCGCCGGACATTTCCGAAGGTCTCCTATCGAGAAGCGCTTCGATCTGCACAAGCTTTGCCACTCTTTGGACCTTCTCTTCCATCTCTTCTTTGGAAAGCTTTTTGTCTCCCTTAAGGTTTTCAAGAGGAAATCTTATATTTTCTCTTACCGTAAGATGAGGGTAGAGTGCATAGTTCTGAAAAACAAGACCAACTCCTCTGTTTTCTGCAGGAAGTCCTGTTACATCATCATCTCCAAAAAACACTTTTCCCTGCGTAGGCTTTTCAAGTCCGCTTATGAGGTTCAGTATCGTGCTCTTACCACAGCCTGAAGGGCCAAGAAGCGCAACAAGCTTGCCATCCGGTATCTCGTAGGAAAAGTCATCTACAGCAGTGACTTCGGATTTTTCCTTTTTGTTTATGTTTGGGAATTTTTTTGTGATATGATCCAAAACTATTTTCATTTCCCTGTATTCTCCACCATTAGAATTTGTTTTTTAAAATCCGGCAGCCTTATATTTTGCAAGAAATGTTTCTGCATCCCTGTTCATTATAAGGTCTCCCGGAAAATCTATTTCCAAAAGAAGCTTCTTAACTTCTTCAAAATTTCCTATTCCATCTTTACTCTGTGCTTCACTGCAAATGCAGACCATGACTGATAGCTGAGCACACTTTTCCATTATTTCCCTGACTCTGTTTGTTATATCATCACTTATGGTCAGGCTCTTTTCACTGATTGCAATAGGCTTGCCAAGTTCACGAAGTCTATTCAAAAGTTCATTAACTTCAAAGTTTATATTACATCTTCCCAGGTAACTTAGCATCAAAATCCTTGGATCTTCTGCAACTTTTATAAACATTTTGGTTGCATCCATACTGTTTATACCATATAAACCAAGTCTGTTCGATGCTTGAGCAACCAGAAATTCCGGCATGTTCGCTGCTTTTACAATGCCTCTTAAATTATTAAAAGCATCTTCTCTTTTTTCTTTGCAAACAGGAAGACCTATACCAAAAAGATAACCCTCAGGGCTTGCGATATTAACATCGCAGCCCTGAAGGATATTTACTTTGCTTTCTGCTATTTTCACATCATCTTTTTCTTTAAAAAGACCATGAACCCCCATGTCTTCATCTGATGAAACAACCAGAGAGCTAAAGCCTTTTGTATCTGCAATAAGCTCAATGCCAGCCATATCTGCTGCCTTAGCTATTTCATCCAAAGATACTTCCCCAAAAAGACTAAGCAAATGCGTATGTACATCACACTTTATGTTGTACATATGACCCCCTTTAAATGTCACACTTCCTGAAGATGCAAAACATCAAATCCCACAGCATATTTACCCATTCCTGACTTATCCTTTACAGGAATTTCAAAGTCCATAATACCACCTGCACGCAAATAAATCTTCTCAAAACCTACAAGAGAGATATAATCTTTTGTTTCATCCGCAAGTCTGTATATCTGAACAACCTGTGTTGCATCGACTTCGCCCTTATTTTCAAGCTTTCCTTTCAGTATTCTGCCGTTTAGTTTAAGCTGAAGATCTGACAATTCAAACTCGGAATATGTAAGGCCGTAGCCAAAAGGAAACTGTACAGGGATGTTGTGCTTACAGGTATATCTGTAACCAATATCGAATCCCTCTCTATAATGGACAAGCTTCTCATCACCGCAGTCACCAAGTGAAACACCCGATGAATCTTTGGCGGAACAGTAGAATGTCTCTGCAAGGTGTCCGGAAGGAGCTATATCTCCAATGATAACCTCTGCAAGGGCATTACCGCCTTCCATGCCATTATAATACATATAGATAAGAGCCTTGCAGTTTGAAAGCCATTTTGTCATATCTACTGCTCCGCCGCCTATCATGCAGACAATAGTATCAGGTCTTTTTTCAAGAAGTGCTTCTATAAGCTCGTCCTGCTCATAGGGAAGGCTGATATCTTTTCTGTCCAAGCCTTCTGTGTCAATCTCATGATTAAGACCACCCACAAAAATAACATAGTCGTAATCCATGCACTTAGACAGAGCTTCTTCCCTTATCTTTTTTCTGTATTCCGAAAGTTCCTTCTTTGCCTTTTCTTCACCGGCAGATTTTCCGCCGCTGTTTTCAAGACTTATCGCCTGCCAGTTTGTTCCTTCGGGGGTCATGTCTGCGTCTATCTTGCTGCAATATCCCGGAAGATAATCTATCTTAGTACTTCCTCCGATCCTTGACTTAAGTCCCATAAGAGGAGATATCTCATACAGCGCTTTGATCTCAGCACTTCCGCCTCCGTTTGAATGAATGCGGTTTGCATTTTCGCCTATAACAAGGATCTTCTTTTCCTTGATCACAGGTCTTATCAAAGGAAGGATTCCATCATTCTTCAATAAGACAACACTGCCTCTTGCTATTTCAAGGCAGTTCTGCCTTGCAGCCATTGTGTTATAGGAAGCATCTTTTCTCTCTAATCTGTCTTCACCGATCATATTCAGTCTGAGCATAAGGATCAGAATATGGAGAACTTTTTTATCTATAAGTGCTTCATCCACTTCGCCGCTTAATACTTTTTCCTTAAGAGGATTAGCCAATTTGTAATCATCAAAATCATAAGTTACTGACATCTCACAGTCTATATCTGCTTCTGCTGCCTTTACTGTATCATGTACAGCACCCCAGTCTGATACTACAAAGCCATCATAGTCCCACTCACCTCTTAAGATATCACCAAGCAGGAACTTACTCTGGCTGCAGTACTCTCCATAGATTTTGTTGTAAGCACTCATGATACTGTAAGGATTGGCATCATCTATTACATCCTTAAACACCTGAAGGTACAAATCTCTTAGAACTTCTTCATCTATTTCTTCATCAACTTCAAGCCTTGCTGTCTCCTGATGATTAAGAGCAAAGTGTTTAAGGCATGCTGCTACGTCCCAGCTCTGAACACCCTTTACATACTCTGTTGCCAGCTGTGATGTAAGGAATGGATCTTCGCTGAAATACTCAAAGTTTCTTCCACACAGAGGAGTTCTTTTCAGGTTCATGCCCGGTGCAAGAATAACATCTTTTCCGCGTCCTCTTGCTTCTTCGCCAAGTATGGAGCCTGCCCTGCCTGCAAGATTCCTGTCCCAGGTAGATGCGATCGCACTGTTACAGGGAAGATAAGTAACATAATCGTCCGTATTTCCGACAGGAATCCATTCTCTTTCTTTGAAATCAGCTCTTACTCCGCAGGGTCCATCAGACAAAGTAAGAGGCGGTATTCCAAGTCTCTCCACACCTTTCGTCCTAAAAAGTTCATTGCCGTGGATCATTCCTATTTTTTCATCAAGTGTAAGCTGTTCAAGTATTTCCTCAGCTCTAAGTTTCAGTGTCTGAATACTTCCTTCCATTTGATTCCCTCTCATTTCTTTATTTCTATAACATGTACATCTTTTGCTGCAATCCTGTGCATACCGGATGCAAGTTCTATTCCGCTTATGAGCTCAACTCCGTCCTCCGGAAGTTCATATATACCCTCGCCATCTCCATGATTAAGGATATATAACATTTTTCTGTCTTCATCTTCTCTGCTAGTTACTTCAACATCGCCCGATGTATACATCACCTTGTGAACACCTGCCTTGGATAATACATCTGATAAAAAGGCGCTGTAAAAATCCATATCGGATTCTGTTGCAACATAATATGCTATTCCGCCGCCAAGCTTTTTGGATGTAACAACAGGCATACCCTGATAGAAGTCTTCAAGATATCCGTAATCATCCAGCATCTTTGCACCCTCAAGGTGGATGAGGTCGCAGAGAGTTTTTGCAGGATATCTCCTTCCATGATAGCTAAATGAATTGTTTTTTCCTTCCGGATAAGCATCCGTTTCTTCAACCCAGATGCCGAGAATATCGCGAAGCTTTCCCGGATATCCTCCAGTTATTACAAGGTCGTTTTCCTGCACGTATCCGCTGAAAAATGTTGTCACAAAGCTTCCGCCGTTTTCAATAAATGATCTGATCCTCTGATCAAGGTCATTCTTTATCATATAGAGCACCGGTGCTATTACAACCTTGTACTTCGAAAGGTCGCTATCCTGAGATACGATATCAACATTGATATTCATCTTCCTTATAGCTTCATAATATTTGGTGATCTGATCTCTGTAATACAGATCGTTGCTGGGGCCTGCTGAATATTCAACTGACCACCAGTTATCCCAGTCAAACATGACAGCAACATCGGATTTTGTAGTCATGCCTATTGTCTTTTTCCCGAGCTCCTTAAGCTCTCTTCCAAGCTCTGAAACCTCCCTGAATACTCTGGTCTCACCTGTTCCCACATGATCTATGACAGCGCCGTGATATTTTTCACATGCTCCTATGCTTCTTCTCATCTGGAAAAACAAAACCGTATCTGCTCCATGAGCCATCGCCTGATAACTAAGAAGCCTCATAACACCGGGCCTCTTAAGAGCATTATAGGGCTGCCAGTTGGTGACACTCGGTGTCTGCTCCATCAGTGCAAATGGTTTTCCGTCTCCTATGCCTCTCATAAGGTCATGGCCCATGGCTGTTTTCTGAGGTGTGTAATCAGGCTGCGGATAGCTGTCCCAGGAAACAAAGTCCATTTCCTTGGCCCACTTTGCATAATCAAGAGGCTTGTAGAACTCCATGAGGTTTGTCGTAACGTATGCATCCGGAATTACTTTTTTAACCTCGTCTCTTTCAATGCAATAGCACTCAAGTATGGAATCAGACATGAATCTTCTGTAATCAAGTGATATTCCCTGGAAGTCAGTGTGTGGTCTGTAACCCATCATGAACTCCTCCGAGAGGGCATTCGGAGTTACTATTTCATCAAAATCGTAGAAGGTGTGTCCCCAGAAGGATGTGTTCCAGGCTTTATTTACGTTGTAAATTGTCTTGTATTTTTCCTGCACCCATTTTCTGAAGGCTTCTTCGCACCTCTCACAGTGGCACTCTCCGCCATATTCATTTGATATATGCCATGCGATTATGTTCTTTTGGTTTTTAAATTTATCTGCAAGTTTTGACGCGAGTCTTGCCGAATATTTTCTGTAAGTAGGGCTGTTCGGGCATGAATTGTGTCTTCCGCCAAACTTTCTTTTTCTGCCTTCGTAGTCGGTTCTCAAAACATCGGGATATCTTTTTGCCATCCATGCAGGGTGCGCTGCAGTCGATGTTGCCATGATTATATTCATATCATTGTCTGTTACAAGCTTCACGATTTTTTCAAGCCTGTCAAAATCATATTCGTCCTCAGAAGGCTGAAGGGATGCCCAGGAAAAGACGTTAAGAGTAACGGTATCTATACCCGCTTTCTTAAAGAGTCTCATATCCTCTTCCCATACTTCTTCCGGCCACTGCTCCGGATTATAATCTCCACCATAAGGAACCTTTTTCAAACTATTATTCCAGCTCATTATGCCTCCTAAATATATTAATTCATTTTCTTGAATTCCTGGGGTGTCATACCCGCATGTTTTCTGAATTTCTTACCAAAATAGTCCACGTCGCTGTATCCTACAAGCTGCGCGACTTCATATACTTTATATTTACCCTCAAGCAAGAGCTCTTTAGCTTTTTTTATCCTGCACTCATTAAGGTAATAGTTGTAGCCGGTACCTGTTGTCTTGGTAAATAACCTCCCCAGATATCCGCTGTTATATCCAAAGTTTAAAGCCAGATCTTCAAGTGTAAGAGGCTGCATATAATTTCTCTCTGTATAGGAAATAATATCCGCTATTACGTTTTCCGAACCCTGCCTGTCATGGAGCCTTTTTATAGCTTCGTCAAGAATGTCCGTCATATACTGGATTATTTCATACAGATAAAATCTGCCTTCTACAAATTCTATTATTCCCGCATGGGTGTCGAACAGATCTGATAATCCAACATACTGCTTTGAGAGCCTGTCCTTTATCTGAAGCAGTATTTCTGTGAGATACAAACATACATCACTGCTTCCTTCACCTGAATTTTTCACATAGTCAGATAAGTTTACAAGCTCGTTTATCATTGCATTTCTGTTTCCGGAAACCACTGCATTTATAATGCTTCCGGCAATATCCTTCTGCCTGCTTTTATCAAGGAAATTGTCTTCCTTCTCCATGTTTGTTTTGCTTCCATCAACATTAAGCAGATCTTCTTCTCTTACAAAATGCTCTCCATAGTCACAAAAGAAACGCCTTCCGGCAAGCTTTTTTGCAGATTCATAAGAGGCTGCGATCTTATCAGGTGAATCTACCTTCTCCCCAAGTGCAATAAAGATCGCATCCAAAGGGCTATCCGACTCTATAGGAGCTTTCTCATAATGAAGTATAAAATCTTCAAACCTTGATACCGCTGCCCTTCCTTTTAGCAGGACGCACTCGTCTCTGTCTATCGTAGTTATTTCGTAGCTGCCATCATCCAAAAATGTGGGGAGAATATCAGGCAGTCTGTAATCCTTCCTTTCACTTCCGGTATGATAGGTTTCATGTATAAGAACCTGATATTGCGGATACAAAAGCTTCATGTTACCAAGTTCATCAAGAAGTTCTTCATCTACTTCCTTGTTGTCTTCTTCAAAATAAGTGCCAAGAAGAAGTTCATTTACAACAACTCCTCTCGCCTTCTTCCTTATCTTGCCGAGCCTGCCGCCTTCTTTACTTAGTCTGTCTATCTGCTCTTTTATTTTTTTGACCGTGTCATATAATTCGTCCTCATCAACAGGCTTGGTTATATAATTGGTCACATTGTTTCTTATCGCATCTCTTGCATATGAAAAATCGGAATACCCTGACAAAATAATAAAATACCCCTCATACCCCTGCTGCCTGGCCATTTTTATAACATCGATCCCATGAATTTTGGGCATCTGCATATCCATGACAACAAGAGAAGGATTCAGCTTTTTTATAGCAGAAAGTGCTTCCTCTCCGTTACTTGCATCTCCTGCTATTTCAAAACCGAGTTCTTCCCAGTCTATTATCAGTTTTATTCCTTCTCTGATATTTTCCTCATCATCCGCAATTAAAACGGTTTCCATGAAAAGTATCCTTTCTGCCTTCTTCATCTGCGCATTAATAATTTTACCATAACACTGATTATTCATTTCTTAAAAAATAAAAACTTTTTGCCGGTAAAATCATTAGCGGAGCGTTTTATATGATAAAAACGCTATGATATAAGAAAAGCTGTAGTCAGAAGGCTACAGCTTTTCCACATAAATATTTCAAAACAATTAGGAGCAATTATTATTCTGCCATTGCAGCATCTTCAGCTTCTGCACGGAGTTTTGCTTCATTTTCCTGGAACTCGATGCACTCTTCATAGCCGTATTCTTCAGCCTGCTGTTTCATTTCAGCTACAATTGAATCAAACTCTTCATCAGATTCAGCATAGATTGCTTTCCATGAGTTATCCTTTACGCAGGTTGAAACCTGATCCCATACAACCTGAAGCTCGTCAGAACGAACTCCGCCGATGTACATTGTACCGGGTGAAAGGATGTAGTCATACTTATCAAGATACTCATCAGGTGTTGCTGCTCCTGCCCAGTCTCTCCATTTCTTCTCGATCTCAGAGCCTGCTTCTGTAGAGTAGCTTGCCCAGTTACGATAGTTGAATGTCTCACCGTTGCTGTCAGGGTTAGGAGCATCAAGAGCCCAAGTAGAGTTGTTCATCTTGAATGAACCATCATCATATGTTCCTTCGTAACCGTTGCCCATCTCTGTAGAGATGTCTGTCTTGCAGGCAAGACCTGTTTCTGTGAAGCATGTGTTGCCGTTTTCATCATAGTACCAGCAAACATCCTTAGGACCATATTCAGCGGTCATACGTCCCTCAGGTGTTGTGAGCCAGTTGATGATAGCCATGCAAAGCTCAGGATATTCTGTATTTGCACCGATTGACCAGATTCTGTTTCCACCGTAAACATTAAGACCATAGCGGATAGGCTTAGCTTCTGAAGGCTTTACAGGGAACATAGCTTTTCCTGCCTCAAGGTGATCGGGTGTGTTATAAAGTGCAGAACCCATGAAGTTAAATACGTTGAGGAATGCTGTACCATTCTGGTAATCTTCCTGCATACCGTTGAATCCCTGAGTCTGTGAATCGGGATCAAGAAGGCCCTTCTGATAAAGTGTGTTATAGAATTTAAGTGCTGTAAGGTAGGGACCATTCTCCTCAAGTACGGGATGGAAAGTCTGAGTGCTGGGATCATAGAGACCAAGACCAAACTCATCATATCCATAATAAGCTGTAGCTGTTGACTTAACGAACATTACCATGTCGCCGTCCCAGTCATTGAACAGTGATACACCGTAAGTCGGGTTACCGTTATCATCTGTAGGGCATGCTTCCTTCATCTGCGTTAGAACATCTACAAGGCTGTCAAGATCTGTAATTTCAGGAGATCCGATCTCGTTGTACAGATCATATCTAAGATCCCATGTATACATGAATGAGCCGGGATCTGATGCAGAACGTGTTACGTCAAAGCCAAAGCCGTAGAGCTTTCCGTCTGATGAAATGCTTTTGTTCTTTTCAAGAGCTGCACTAACGTTGTCCTTGATATAAGGGCCATACTCTGTAAGAAGATCATCCTCTTCCCAGTCAAAGAGCATTCCCTTGTCTACTGCCTGCTGATAGTCATCACCGTCAGCACCCCAGATTACGATGTCACCGAGGTTACCTGATTCCATACGTGTGTCATATACGCCGTCATTTTCAGGAATGATATTGAGTTTTACATTGAACTTATCAAGCATGATCTTGCCAAACCAACCGGTCTGTTCGCCTGAATAGTTAGCAAGCTGATCATATACATCAAGTGTAACTGTCTCTTCAGGGATAATGTCTGAGAGATCACCCTCGAGATCGCCTGATGCTTCTGCAGTCTCTGAAACTTCTGCATCTTCAGATGCTTCAGTTTCAGAAGCTTCTTCCTCTTCTGTTTCCTCTTCTGTTTCTTCAGCTGCATCTTCTGTTTCTTCTGCTTCTTCAGTTGTGTCTGCATTCTCAACTGTTCCTGCAGGATTACTTGTTCCACATGCTGCAAGTGAAAATACCATTGTAGAAGCAAGTAAAATTGATAATACCTTTTTCTTCATATTTTCCTCCTTTTATTTTAAACCTTTTGGGTTTGTTCACATTACTAACACACCAAGTGCTCTTAGCCCTTTACTGCACCGATCATGATTCCCTTTTCAAAATATCTCTGCATGAAAGGATAAACCAACAGGATCGGTATTATTGTTACCATCGCAATTGTGTACTTGATTACTTTTCCGTTAAGGGCAGAATCAAGAACGCTCTTGCTTATTCCTGAAGTACTTCCTGCACTCATAAGTGCTGAAAGGTTACTTGTTGTATTAAGGTATATGTACAGTCTGTGCTGCAAGGTATAGAGCTTGGGAGCAGACTGCATAAGGATAAGTGAATCCTGGAATGAGTTCCAATGTCCTACCGCACCAAAGATTGCAATTGTAGCAAGGATTGGCTTTGAAAGCGGAAGTATTATTGTCCAGAAAATCTTCATATGAGATGCGCCATCAAGAGATGCACTCTCCTGAAGTTCTCCGGGAATTGCTGATTCTATGTAGGTCTTTACCAGGATGATGTTATAAGGAGCAACTATTCCCGGGATAATGTATGCCCAGAAGGTATTGGTAAGTCCGAGCATTGCCATGTTAAGGTACCAGGGAATGATACCGGCATTAAAATACATTGTGATAACAAGGAATCTGTACCAGAAGCTTCTTCCCCACATATCCTTTTGTGTCACAAGATAACCTACAAATGCTGATGCAAGTACCATAAGGAGCGTACCAAGGATTGTTCTTGCAATTGTTATTCCGAATGCTCCAAACAGATCATTTACCTGAAGAAGTCTGATGTAGTTTTCAAAGTGTATCCCCTTGGGAACAAAATTTATAAGTCCTTTTCTTACCAGTTCGTTATCACTTATGGTGTTTATGAAAAGGTAGTAAAAAGGGAAAATACATATGATCGTAAACAGTGCAAAAACTGTGTAGTTTATAATACTGAATACTATGTCCCCGCCCTTTAATCTCATGTGCGGTCTGTGTGTTTTTTCATACTTTTTTTCTAAAAAAGCTTCCCTCTTTGCAATTTCTGATTTGCTCATTTTTCACCTCTTGTTTTAAAACTTTGCTGCTTTAAGCTTTTCGCTTTATACGATCGTTTCTCCGCGGAGAACCTTACTGATGGTATTTGCAACATATAACAGAGTTACACTTATTACTGATTTGAGCATTCCCACAACAGTAGAAAGAGGAATAGCACCCTTTACAATACCCATCTTGTAAACGTACAGATCAAGTACCATGATCTGTGCTGTGTTCGAAGAATTCTCAAATACGAGGTACTGATCCATTCCGTTTGAAAGGATTCCGGCTACTGCCATAAGAAGCAGTACGTAGAATGTAGGCATAAGCCCCGGAACAGTTACATGCCACATTTTCTGAAAACGTCCTGCACCATCAACTGTTGCTGCTTCATAAAGCTGCTGATCGATACCGGATATACCTGCGATGTAGATGATCGCGCTCCATCCAAGGCCTTTCCATAAGCCCCACAAAAGCATCTTGATCCAGGTATGAGATCCGCTCATAAGGAAGTTCTTACCCTCTGACCAGAAGCCGAGGTTTATCATAAGTGATGAAATAAAACCATCTGTAGAGAAAATACAAAACGCAATCGCGAATACAAGTACCCAGCTTATGAAATTGGGAATAGTTGTAAATGTCTGGACAAATCTTCTGAATCTTGAATTCTTGATCTCAGAAAGAAAAATAGCGAAGGCCATCGGCATCCAGCTTGTGGCTATTCCAAGTCCGCTCATTGCAAGGGTATTTTTCATAACATTTATGATGTCCCTCGTTGTTGATTTGTTTCTTATAAGCTGACCAAACCACTTGAGGCCTACGAAATTATCAAAGGAGAGAGTATCTCCCGCCTTGTAATCAAAGAAGGCATATCTCCATCCCCAAAGCGGAAGATAGCAAAATACAAATGTCAGTAAGATGAAAGGAAGGAACATCAGGAATAATTTGAATTTCGTTTCCATCTCAAATTTTTCATCTTTACCGGGTTTTCCAACTGTTATAAGTTCAGCTGCTGACAAGATAACCATTGCCACAAGAAGGACAAGCATTATGTAGTAAAAATTCTGAAACATGGGCTCTACCTTGGAAGGCTTGGTAGTTGCTGCTATCTGGAAATATGCATTCCAGATGCCTCCCATAGATACAGCGGCAAGAACAGAACCTGTAAGACTTATTGCATTACCAAGGAACTTGCATTTTCTGTTTCCAAGTGAAAGACATGCTGCAACAGCGCATACTATTATGCCTACACAGATAAGAAGACTGGATATATTAAGAAGTCTCATAGTAGACTCCAGCACCCAACCTTTTTTTATCGCACGTCCGAAATTGGATATTAAATTACCATAGGAAAAACCTGTAGTAAGAAGTGATGTACTTCTGTTTATAAGACCACTTATTCTGGCAACATTCAGTCCCGGAAAGAACAGAATAACCAAAAGAAGCATGGAAATTATCCTATACGGATAATAGACTACTTTAGATATTTTTTCTTTAGACACTCTTTCATCCTCCCTGTTGTTGCTGATACAGAAATTTCCACCCGGCTCACAAATAACTTTGCTAAGTGCTCTGCACAACAAAAAACCTGTAAGAAACATTTAGTTATGTTTCCTACAGGTTTTATTTTATGAATATCTATATTTTTTCAGCACCCTTTCAATTCTACAAAAATTACAGTAATTTTTGTACATGGTCATTTTGATGTTATCAGGAGAATATAATGTTTCTAAGCTTTCTTGTAACAGGGCCTGTGCCGTAATCAACTCTCTGTGTGAGCATGATTATACTTGTTCTGCTCTCAGGATCATTGCAGAAATATGGTCCAAGCCAGCCATCCCAGCCGTACTCACCTTCTCCTGCCATGATGCCTGCCTTCTCGGGATCTTTCATGATACGCATAAGATTACCGTATGAAAATCCGCCAAGTGTCTGCCAGCTGTACATATCATTCTGCTGCCAGGGAGTAAGCTTTGCACTTGTCATGAATTTCACGGTTCTCTTTGTAAGTATCTCTTTTCCTTCAAAAATTCCGCCGTTCATAAGCATTCTTGCAAAATTAGCATAATCATCAACAGTTGAAAACAGTCCTGCACCGCCTGACTCAAAGGCATTCTTTTTGCCGTCATCTCTTATTCCCAGATTGTTTCCGCTGTATGGAACAGGATGATCTCCATAGCAGTTATATGCCATAGCATATCTGTCCATTTTTTCATCCGGAACATAGAATCCGGTATCCTTCATTCCAAGAGGGTCAAACAATCTCTCCTTCATGAATTCGCCGAGCTTTTGTCCTGATACCTTCTCAATAACAGCGCCAAGTATATCTGCACTTGTTCCGTACTGGAAATGTTCTCCCGGCTGAAAATTAAGCGGAACCTCTCCAAGTCTGTCAGCAAATTCCATTGTGCTCATCATGTTATCGGAAGTAAGGCGCTCAATAAGTTCGTTGTAAATCTCTCCTGTTCCGATTTCTGCAGGTGTGTTGACAAAGGGATATACAAGACCGGAGGTCATATCAAGGAGGTCCTTTATGAACATGGGTCTGTCTGCTCTTACACTCCTTCTTACTCCGCCCTCAACTATCTCCTGATTTTTAAAGCTCTCAATATAATCACCGACAGGTTCGTATGGCTCGATTATTCCGTCCTGGATAAGAAGCATCGCACAGGCTGCAGTAACAGGTTTACTCTGAGAATACAATCTTACGATAGTATCTCTCTTAAAAGGTTTATTCTCCTCAATATTGGCATAGCCGGCTTCATTATAGGATATTTCCTTGCCATCCTTTAATACAAGAAGGTTTAATCCTGCAAGATGTCCGCTTTCAACTGCTTTATCCATGCAGTCTTTGATCAGTTTATTCTTGTCTCTCATCTTTTTTCTCCTCCACTACCAAAGTGTTCATTTTTTCTATGCTTAGTCCGTCGCCCGGAAGTCGAAGTTCTACGCTGGTTCCCTTTCCTTCCTGTGCACGGATAGTCATTCCGTATTCATCACCGCATACAAGCTTTATTCTCTGATGAATGTTATAAAGACCTATGCTCCGGGCAGCCTTCTCATCTCCCTCTACTCTTTTTTCGGATAAGGAAGCATTAAGTCTTTCTACTTCTTCCTGTGTCATTCCTTTTCCGTCATCATTTATCGTGATAAGAAGCTTCCTCTTATCTGTCGTTTCAGATAACTTAAGTCCACTCTCATCTTCCATGGAGTTTCTGTTTTTCATATCGTATTCAACAATTATGCTCACGTGCCCATTCCTGTCCATATCCTTAAGGCCATGAGTTATCGCGTTTTCAACTATTGGCTGAAGAAGTAGCGGAAGAATATGATATTTCTCAGGGTCAAACTCTCCGTCTATATAAAAGTTCCAGCTGACCTTTTCTCCAAACCTTAGTCTCTGTATCTGCAGATAGCTCTCGACATGTTTTAGCTCATCTGCCAGAGTTGCCGTTGTTTTCCCGGTACTTTCAAGAACATAATGCATGATCTTGGCAAGGTACTTGACAGAAGTAGCTACGTCTCTGTCTCCGCCTCTTATCGCCTGCATTCTTATGGCCTCTAAGGTGTTATATAAGAAATGCGGATTTATCTGGCCTGATAGCATCTTAAATTCCATATTCTGCTGCATGTTGATAAGCTCTTGTTCGCGGATCCTCTGCTCGTAATATCTTCCTTCGTTTTCTCTTATTTTTTCAGTTGTAAGCTTAAGATCATTGAAGGTATCAGACAACTCATCATCGCCAGTCACATCTTCAATTATGTCATAGTCTCCGACGCTTGCCCTGTGCATAGCCTGCCTTAATACATTTACTCTCTTCGTAAAGAATCTTGAATACATAATAACTATGACAATAGGCGTCATAAGTGTAAGCAAAAGGATCACCATGAACTCTCTTAATATGGCATTTATCTGATCATGTGCTTCATAGTCACCTACCAGCACAAAGAATCTGTTGTCTACCTTGTATGGCGCAAAGCTCGAAATATACGTAAGTGCAAGCCCATCTCCAAGCATCATATCGCCTAAAAAGTTGTACTTATCAGGTCCTTCTTCACTTATTTCGGGCATCTCTATCTCTGTTTCTCCGTACTGAGATGAAAAAAATACAGGATATCCGGAAAGACATATCAGCACGTATTCGTCATTATTTATAAGTCTGTTCCTTAAATAGTTTGTGCTTACAGTTACAACCATGTATGCTTTGTTTTCACTTGAGCCGGTATTAAAACGTCTTACAAGCGTAAGCTCGTATGCATCTTCATAATCATTTAATGGTACATGGCTGCAGGTATATGAATTCCATGCCATGGTATCTACCTGCTCATACCACTCAAATCTGCTGAAAGGATCTCCGGCATTTCCGCTTCCTGCAGCAAGCTTCGCATCATCTCCAAGTTTTTCTTCCCCGCTTTTTCCGACATTAACAATGTTGTTGCCAGTAGGAATAACTGGATTATTTGTATAAATATTTATAGAAGAAATTGCAGCTGTTGTTCCCCTAAGAGACCCTATCGCTCTTGTCAAAGATATATATTGCTCCTGCTCCTGTCTTGCAAAGTGAGATGAGGTGAACATGTCCCTATAATCCTGAGATGACATTATCGTTTCAAGATTTGTATAAACGCTTGAAGTAATGTCAAACATTATGGACTTGATCCTGGTATTCTCTGCCTTGATCTGAGCCTCGTATCTATCCTTCATCTCTCTGTAGAGGATAAAAACAGACATGATGCCTATGATGGCTATCGGAATGATAAATGCAAAAAACAGGACGTTGTACATCTGTCTGCCAACTCGTGATTTTTTCTTCACTCCTTCACCTCCAATGCAGACTTAAAGAGCTCATACCTTGACTGTGCAGCCTCCATGTTCTTCTCAAGAACTTCGTCGTAGCCGATCCTTCCAAGTGTCTCTATCATCGTCTTTTTCAGATATTCAAAATCAGCTCTGCTTGATGAAAAGACCATTCTCCATGAATAATCAACTATAGTCTGTCTGCTGCTTTCTTCGATTGTTTCTATATATGAAGGATATTCATAGCCTGCCCATTCGGTTCCGGGAATTATAGTGAGCATGTTTTCATTTTCAAAATACTCTATAGGCTCCAGATCTGTCTTATAAAATGTTGCCCAATCACTATAAAGCTTTGTCTTGGTATACTTTTTGTAATCGTCCCACATCGTGTAATAATACGGGACGCCGTTATCATCGACTTCCTGCTTATCTACCGGTTTAAAGTTGAGCCATGAAACACCGCTGCTCCAGAGGCCTCCTCCGTACTCCTTGGGAACTTCCAGATCCTGCTTCATATCTATAAATGCCTTTATACCAAATTCCGTAAGCTTTGGACCATCATCTGTCATCTCCCAGGTAAGTCCCTCGGGACCTCTGAAATCTCCTGTAGGTGATCCGCATTTTTCAGTGCCATCCTGTGAATAAAGCCAGTTAGCGAAATCAACCATTCTCTGAGGATCCTTGGTGGAGCTTCCTATCATAAGAGAAAATCCCTGTTTGCCGTTAGGATCATTTCCCCAGGTAAGGTAGCTTGCATCCTCTATTTTAAGGGATGCGAATCCCTTTCCTTCTGAAAGCCTTTCTTCTGAATTGTAAAGCGACGTTCCCATCCAGGGCCAGAAGGAATACAAAACTGCACCATCCTTAAATTTTTCTGCAACTTTTTCATAGGTCTGCGTAGGCGAATCCGGGTCCAGAAGTCCCATCTGATTTGCCTCAAAAAGGAATCTGAGCATTCTGAAATATATTGAATCTTCATCGGCTATACTCTGCATCTTTCCTGTTTCGGGATTCATCATCACAAAACCCAAAGTATCGTAACCGTATAACGAAGCAAGAGCTCCCGCGTTCTGCATAGCTCCGCCGTCCCAATCCTTGAACAGACTAAATGCATATACCGGATTTCCGCTATCTGACGTACCGGCAATTTCCTGCATCTTTAAAAGAACGGGCAGTAAATCTTCGATTGTCCCAACCTCAGGATAGCCAGCCTGCCTGTACAAATCCCATCTTATAGACGGGGCATTGGTCGGTTCATCATAATCAGCAGGTCTTGTGTTTGGCTTATCCGATATTTCACTTGGTATAGCCCATATTCCTTCGGCATCTGCATAGGAAGACGTAACTTCAATCTGCTCTATGTTTTTCATCAGATTATCGCAGGTCGATATATAATCCGACATATCAAGTATGAGCCCTTCTCTTACAAGTTCTCTGAGCATACCATCACCGGCATTGGAGATAATGATATCTCCAAGTTTTCCCGATGCTCTCATGCTCTCGTAAGTGGCGTCTCCATTCCCCTCTTTATTTGGAGCAATTATATTAAGCTGCATGTTGAATTTTTCTTTTACAACTTTTGCAAACCATCCAATCTGCAGCCCCTGAGTATTTGACTGGATATCAAACACATCGATCGTCAAAAATTCAGGATACTTTCTCTCTCCTTCTGTCAGATTAATATCATCAAAAGGCAGTCTGCACCCCATAAGAGTGCAGACTGCCAATATAAGCGAAATTGTTTGTGCAAAACGTTTTTTCATAATCTATGTTTTACTTCTTTTCAAATACAGGAATAGATTCAATAGGTGCACTGGCAGTTATTGTCTGTCCACCTTCATAAACCTTGCCGTCTCTTATATCTTCCCACTTACCTGCAGGGAGGTATACCTGTCTCTCATATTCGTTAAGATTAAGAACAGGTGCTACAAGGTACTTATCACCAAACATGTACTCATCATAAGTTTCCCAGCACTTTTCATCCTCAGGGAACTCATAGAAGAGTGTACGAAGGATCGGTGATCCGTTCTTTGATGTCTCCTCATAAAGTGTTTTGATATAAGGAATAAGCTTATGTCTAAGTGCGAGCTGATCCTTCATGATCTTGAAGTTGTCTTCGCCGTAGCTCCATAGCTCATTATCCTGACCGGTATGGAGGTATCCGCCACCGAAATCTCTATCATCAAGCGCAGGGATATTGTAAGGTCCTCTGTCGCCATGGATACGAAGAACAGGTGAAAATACAGCAAACTCAAACCATCTGACAAGGAGCTGTCTGAAATCGGGGTCATTTACATCATCTGTCATGAATCCGCCGATGTCAGTTGTCCACCATGAAATACCAGCAAGACCCATGTTAAGACCTGCTGCGAGCTGATCTCTGAATGCTTCAAATGTACTCGGAACATCACCTGACCATACTACGTTACCGTATTTCTGGCTTCCAGCCCATGCGGAACGAAGCAGATTAACCGGAGGTCTGTCCTGAATATCCTTCATCTTGTCATAGAAAACTCTGCTGTAGCACTGAGGGTAAATATTACTTACTTCAAGTGCAGGTCCCATATGATATCTGAGTGAATCAAAATCATATTTAACAAGATCGGGCTCTGAGTTATCAAGCCAGAACATGTCTATTCCGAGATCGTAGTAGTTCTTTTTGCAGATATTCCATACATAATCTCTTGCCTCAGGATTGGTTGCATCAAATATTGTGCAGTCTCCCTGATAATCGTAGTTCTGAAGTCCGCCTCTTTCATTTTTGAGAAGAAGACCTCTCTCGAGCATGTCATAGAAGTTCTCACTTCTCTTATCAACTGAAGGCCATACGGAAACCATAACCTTTATTCCCATGCTGTGGAGTTCATCCACCATTGCCTTGGGATCAGGCCAGTATTTTTCATCGAATTTCCAATCGCCCTGTACTGTCCAGTGGAAAAAGTCTATTACGATGCAGTCGATCGGCACACCGTTTTTCTGGCAGTCATGTGCAACCTTAAGAACCTCTTCCTGTGTACGGTAGCGAAGCTTACACTGCCATAATCCAAGCAGGTCTTCGGGCATCTCGGGTGATCTTCCTGTAACTTCTGTATAATTTGCAATGAGGTTCCTTGGCGCATCGCCTACTGTTATCCAGTAGTCCATCTCTTTTGTAGCCTCTGCGATCCACTCTGTATAGTTATTGCCGAAAGTTACGCGGCCAACTGCCGGGTTGTTCCACAAAAAGCCATAGCCAAGGCTTGAAACAGCAAAAGGAACCGTTATCTGAGAGTTTCTCTGCTCCATATTAAGAACACAGCCCTTTAAGTTCGTGTAGGGCTGCTGATACTGACCCATACCAAAGATCTTCTCGCCGTCATTGCTCTCAAACTTTACTGTAAGACGATAATCTCCACCTACGTAAGGTCTGAAATCCCTGTTTACATATTTAAGACATCTTGATTCTTTGGACTCTGTGCCGCCGTAGTTTCTGAAGTACTCCCTCAAAAACATCTTGTCATCTCTATAAAATGTAAGAACACCTGCAAAATTTACAGTTGCCTTTATTCTTCCGTTTGATATTTCCGCAAAGGGACCGTCTTCTCTTTCCGTAATTGAAATAACAGTTTTTGCCTCCGGTTTTTCTTCCGTAAGTGCCCAGTCATTTCCGGTAAATTCTGGATACATGGTACTTCTTACTCTAAATGCATCCTTTCCCCAGGCTTCGATCCTAAGAGTTTCTCCCTGGCGCTTTGCGACAAGTGCCCCGCTCTCGTTTGAAAAAAGCATTATACATATCCTCCTTTTTAGCTTTTAACCCTATCATCACATTATTATGTGAAAAAAATACATTTTTTATAACAGTACTTTTTGTACATATTAAGCACTAAATTCTACACAAATTATTCTGATACTACTTTTATGACAAATATTTTTCCTTCTCTTATTTCTATGACAGCTTCTTTGTTTTTTTTGACTTCGTTACTAACGCCGATCGGAGTATCGTTTGTCATCTCAAAATCTTCCACTTCATATTTGGCATTTCTTATTGTTATCCCGCTTGCCTTTTTTTCGGCGCATATTATTGAAAAATACTTGCAGTCATCCTTTACTCTGCATTCTGAAGGGGCTCCATCTTTCGCAGATAAAAGCGTGATCTCCGAATAGTCATCTACGAGCATTGCCTTAGCCCCTAAATTATCAAGGTAAAGAAGCATTGAGAGATTTCCAAGAGTATGGTCAAATCTTCCGCCAATAACGCCAACCATGACAAAATCTCTAAATCCTCTTTTTACTGCTTCCTTTACTGCATAAACGGTATCGGTATCGTCCTTAACAGTCGGAAGAACGATTGTCTCTTTATCCATATTGGGATTTTCATGAGAATCAAAATCCCCTATTATAAGGTCTACACTCCCGCCAAGACCTTCCAAATGTGACAGGCCTCCGTCGCAGTATATTATGAAGTCATCTTCCTTAATATGATTCTTCACAAAATCATAGTTATTTATCCTAGCGCCGCCAACTATAACGCATCTGTTTTTCAAAAAATCATCCCCTTTTGTGTTACCCTGCAAGCCCAAGTGAATTAGTTACGTAACACTTATATCCTTTCTCATCGCAGAGTTTCTTAAGTTCATCTATTATTGCTTCATCCTCAGTATATTCTAATAAATATACGTCCCCTCCGTTTTTTGATACTTCGTCAAGATAGGCAAGATAATAATTTTTTGTTTCCTCATCCTGAGGAGCGAAGACATTTCCGGAGTAATCATCTACCTTACTGCAGACACATTCCTGATTTATGCCTTCTATGACTCCTAGGTTGTTATCCTCTATAAGCCTTAAAACAAAGGCATCTCCGCCATTTATTATTACTCTTCCTCCCGCCATTTTAGAGAGATTACTTACAATATTTTTAAGACCCTCATAGATATCTTCTCGTGGGTAGTTAAAATACACATCTGCGTTATCCACAAAAAAGCCGTCTATTCCCTTTTCCATAAGAGATGGTGCAAGATCATTGCACAAGAAATTCTGCCACTCTTCATCCGAGGTATCCATCCAGTACTCGCCATCCCAGTTTTCATAAGCCCCCAGGGTCTTTTCCTTAAAGGTGTCATAGTAATCCCTGAAGTTCTCAAGTGATCCGGCATTTATATAGCTATAGATCATTTTGCCTCTTGATTTAAGAGCACTTATATTCTCCGGTGAAATGTACTGAGCATCGATTATTGCAAGACCTATCTCCGTATCATTCGATAGCTTCTGCATAAGTGTTTCATCATCTGCTCCGATGTAAACACCATATCCACTTGCATAGCCGCCCTCGACAACGCTGACTTTGTTTGTGTCATTCAGGATTTTATTTGAGGACTGCTCGGCATTTACAGCGCTTTTTTCTTCATCTTCACTTGAAGATACTTTTTCCTGCCCGTCACTTTTTCTTTTTTCATTTAAAAGATTTTCAGCATTAGCCATTTCTTCTTTTGCATTTTCTATGGCTTCCTCAGGGCTTATGCTGACCTTTTGCTCTGCTTCTTCCTTTTTGCCACAGCCTGTGAATATCACAGATATTAAAGCTGCCGCAATAGTAATGGATAATAATTTCTTCCTCATAAGTTTTCCTATTACCTTATTACCTGTTTTTTTCATAATAAAAAATGTACTGCTGCATTATCCCGCCGTTTTTACCAAATATCGGGAAAAGATTTTCTCCTCCGAATTCTTCGTCTATCACGCGGCTTATCCAGACATCTATCGGAACTCTTTCTTTTCTTGCATATCCAAATAAGAGCACACAGTTAGCTACCTTTTTGCCAACTCCGTGGACTTCAAGGAGCCTTTCAAAGAGCTCGTCATCAGAAAGCGTTGAAATAGCATTTAGGTCTAGTTCTCCCGCTGCTACCTTCATTGCTGCATCTCTTATATACGGAGCTCTGTAACCAAGTCCGCAAGCCTTAAGCTCATCTGCGCTCGCATTTAGAAGGCTTTGAGGCGTTGGAAACAGATTTACTTTTTCATATTCAGTCTCTATCTTTTCTCCAAATTTGTCGCACAGTGCTTCTATACAGGATGATATTGCAGGTATGCTTTTTCTCTGGGATATAATAAATGAAATCAGCATCTCCCATTCATCCTGTTTTAGGATTCTAAGGCCTCTTCCAAATTCCATTGCTGCATCCGCAAATGAATTTTTGCCTCTCTCTTCTTTGCAGATTTCTGCATAATCAGTCCCCAGGTCAAAGTACTCTTCCCAGACGTTTTTCCAGGTCTTTTCATCACAGGATACTTCTATCTCTTTTTTGCTTATTTCCCTTATATATACAATATTTTTTCCTGTGATAAATCTGAAAAGTCCGTCTTTTATTTCCTTTACTCTAAAGCACTGACCGCTTTTTTGTATTATTTTTAAATCTATTTCATCTTTAAGCTTAACTATCATCATTTCTTTTCCAGAAAATCATCTACATTTCTAACATCAACAATTGTGTAAGGAAGTCTTTTATACTTTCCGTCTACAAGTCCCAGTTCATCGGGGTCTTCATTATTTGCAAGGGCGATCGCAAGTTTATACATCGCCTCTGCCTGACCCTCTTTATCATTATATACCGTTCCGCGCATACTTCCATCAGCGACTGCTTTAAGTCCCACATCAGTACCATCGATTCCGAAAACCGCCGGTCTCTCTGTCTTTGGCACTCCTGCACTTTCGTAGGCATCAATAGCTCCAAGTGCCATGTCATCATTATTTGCCAGAACGACTTCGATCTCATCGCCGTTTCTGTCAATGAGCTGCGCCATCTTAGTCTGAGCCTGCGCTCTGTTCCAGTTGGCTATGGCATAACCTATTTTCTCTACTTCGATGCCCATATCAATCATTGTATTTACAGAATACTCTGTTCTTATAATAGAATCCTGGTGTCCTGCTTCGCCTTCAAGCACCACATACTGGATAAGGCCATCACCGTTTTTATCTATAATTATTCTGTTTCTCTTGCAAACATCTGCAGCAAGCTCTCCCTGGAGTCTTCCTGATTCGTAAGCATCTGCTCCGACATAATAGAGTTTGCTCCACTGCATGAGGTCTTCTCCTACAAGCTCTCTGTTAAAGAAGACGATAGGTACATTGTTTTTTCTGGCAAGGTCTATGATCGTAGTAGGCGCAGTCCTATCCACAAGATTTACACATATCACATCCATTCCCTTTTCGATCATCTCTTCAACCTGATCGTTCTGGGTCATCTGATTCTGTGACGCATATACATATTCTACTGACACATTGCCATTTACTTCATTGCCATTTACTTCATTATCAAAACATTCAAGAAGCTGTGTAAGGAAAGTATCATACTGATCATATACACATACCCCGATTTTTATTTCATCATCCGGCTTCTTTTCAGGAACGCATCCTGTTATCACAGGTAAAACCATGCAAAAAAGCAAAGCTTTTATAAATGAATTTTGGAAAAATCCCCCTCTTTTTTTATTCAACATTCGTGAATAAATACTTCTGATTTTTCTCATTAAAAATGTTCTCCCTGTTTATAACCCTGTAGTCTACTATTTCATCCTCCATTGGTGTGAGCTTGTGATTTATTTTTTCCACAACGCTTACAACACTCTGATACCCTATTCTGAAATAGTCGGGGACGATCATGCTCGTTATTTTTCCCCTGTCCACATAGCAAATGTTTCTTACAGAGTTTCCTTCTCCATATATTTCCGGAAGATATGAGCTCTCTGCGGTCGCCCGGGCTGCAAGCGTAAGTCCTTCATCATCCAAAGCAACGATCACATCAACCGGATTGTTTTGTATAGCTTCAGTTAATGAGGCTTCGTCTTCATCGTCTATCAAAACCTGCCATACAATTTTTACACCTTTCCCCTCAAGAGAATCTATAAGTCCTTTATATCTTTGGCTGAATTTTTCCCTGGCCTGATCCCCCGTTATTATTCCAATAGTCTTATTCTTTATATCATCTGTATGTCTGATAAGAATTTCACTGCCTATCGCTCTTCCTATCTGATAGTTATCCGGCATAGTAACAGCATATTTTCCTTCAACATCAATATCTGTTTCTGCGTTGGAGCACACAAGCTCAAGGACCGCCTTGTTACTTATCTCCCTGATAATGTCCTCTGTGCCAACACTTGTTACCGGTTCGGTTATTATCGCATCAGCCCCGTTTGCAATCTCTTTATCTATGATCGTTTTCTGATCACTTATATCTGAAATATCAGATGAATTTATAAATTCCACAACAGCCCTTTTGTCAGATCCGGCATCCTGGGCACCTGCTTTAAAGGAAGCCCATTTATCGTCACCCGGATTCTCGACTATCACAGCTATTTTGTATACATCATCATCGTAATTACTTCTGATCATTGCATAAGCGGAAATGGCGATTATTCCAACAAGAAGCACGACTATGCCTGTGAGTGTATATCTATCTCTCTTCATTCTCACCGCCTCCGTTTTCAAGTCTTATTCTGTTTTCTTCTGTCCCCTCAATAGCGGGAAGATGTATCATTACTGTCGTTCCCTCATCCGGTTCACTTTCAATATGAAGGCCGTATTCCGGACCAAACCTGAGCTGTATTCTTTTGTGAACATTTATAAGGCCCACACCTGAGCCGTTTTTGGATGCCCTTGTATCATCTGTAAGAAGATACTTCACCTTTTCTTTAGGCATGCCATAGCCATTATCTTTAACCTCTATGAAGATTTCTTCTTTGTGCTTGTAGGCTCTTAAAACTATTTCTCCCTCATCCTCCATATTTTTGACACCGTAATAAATTGCGTTTTCAAGGATTGGTTGAATGATCAGCTTGACAGTAAGGTATTCCTTTACCTCAGGTTCTATCTCTGTGTTAAAAGAAAACGAATTCTTGAACCTTACCATTTGGATATTCATATAGTTTTCCGCGTGCCTTATCTCATCTCCGATAGGTATTATTGTTCTGCCTTTACTTAGACTTACCCTGAACAGGCTGGCAAGCTGGGTTATCATAAATACTGCATCTTTGTTATGATCGCCCTCTATCATCCACACAATGGAATCAAGAGTGTTATATAAAAAGTGAGGATTTATCTGCGACTGAAGTGCATCCAGTTCACTCTTTCTTTTCTCTTCCTGCTGTGTGACGATATCCTTCATTAGTCTGCTGATCTCGTCCATAGCTTTTTGAAGTGTCCTGCCCAGATGCTCTACCTCGTAGGAACCGCCTATGTATATTCTGGTATCAGGACTTCCTGCCTCCATTTTTTTGATGGATTCATTAAGCTTAAGGAGTGGTCCTGTTACTCTTTTTGTGACAAGTCTGTTCATTATGATGAGTGCAAGAATAGCCAGTGAAAGGATCATGATAGCGAAATATCTTGTACTTGTCAGTCCCAGATACAGGCTTTTTATAGGAGTTACGCTTACCAGCTTCCAGCCTGTATAGCTTACTGTATCGACAACTACTATTCTGTTTTCGCCCTCAAATGACTCCTCGTAAGCTCCGTCGTCATACATTGAATGTGTAGTTATATTCTCATGGAAAATCCCCGTATCAATCTGCTGCTTTTTGGGGTGATAGATTATCTGACCTGTCCCGCTTACCAGATACACATACTGGTCGCTGTTTGCATTATTGACCTCTTTTAGCATCTGCTCTATTGTGTTGTAATTCATATCCAAAAGAAGCACGCCCTGTCTTGGTGTTCCGCCATAATTTAGCTCTGCAGCCCTGCTTAGCGATATTACCCAATGGTAGCGATAGTCAGTATCATCTGTAAAGAGATTCTGCACATGCGGTACTGAAAAATGAAGATTGTCCATTCGGTCAAGAGCATCCATAAACCAGCTCTGTTCTGTCACGTGAACGCCTTCCTTTTCCACAGCTATAGGAGCAGCACTTACAAGCTTTCCAGCATCAGTAAAAAGTGCAAAGCTTATAAGATTATCCTTGTTTGCCTCATATAATAGACTCATCTCACTTCCAATATTCTCTTCAGAGAGGTCTCTATCCTTTATTACATCATAATACATGGCATCAGATATTCTTCGCATATTTCTAAGGTAGTCCTCTATGCCGCTTACTGTCTGATTAAGAAGTCTGGTAGAGCTGTCAGTTACCATCTGCCTTGATCTGGACTCAAATCTCTGGTACATTGCAACACCCAAAAAGAGCATACAAACAAAGGATACCACCGTGAATGATATCAGGATGGTAACCTGTATGCTCCTTGGATATATCTTTTTTACAGCATCTTTAAGCTTTCTTGTTTCCATCTCCCGTCAATCCCTGCTTGTACTTGGAAGGTGAAGTTCCAAATTGTTTTTTGAAAACATAGCTAAAGTAGTTAGGGTCAGCATACCCGACCTGCTGAGCGATAACGTAGGTCTTTTCATCCTTTTCAATAAGTAGCTGGAGCGCCTTTTCCATTCTGTAGTCGGTAAGATAGGTAACAAAGGTCTTTCCTGTTTCTTTTTTAAATACCGTGGAAAAGTATGCACTGCTCACACTTAGTTCCATACATATCCTGTCTACAGACAGATCCTGATCTGCATAGTGATCCTCAACATACTCGATCGCTTTTCCGACAAAGGATTTTGTAGTATCGGTTCTTTTTTCCCGCATGATCTGCTGAAGTTTTTTGCATGATGCTTTAAGCCAGTTTATAAGCTCATTTTTATCAAGCTGTGAAACTGTTGCGTAGATATCTTCACCTGTTTCAAATATCTTTTCGGGGTCTATCTGATTGCCCTTAATAAATCTGTACAATTCACCTATGATATCTATTACAAAAAATCTGTAGTCCTGAACTGACATCTGCCCTCTGGTGCTCTGCATTACATAGTTTTCAACTGTGTTTAAAAGAGCTTCTTCGTCTTCCATTTTTATCTTTTTAAAGATGTCATGGAAATCCGCTTCGTTATCCTGATTGTTTTTTGTTCCCTGGGCAGGCGCTATCTCCGATATATTTATGGCTTTGGTGGTTCCATACAAAACTCTGTAAGAAAGAGCATCTTTTGCGCCGGAATAAGAAGTTGTGATCGCATCCACACTGCTTACAACAGGGCCTATTCCCACCGTTACATTGGCCTTACATACAGACAGCGCAAGTCTGCAGAATCTGTCACATTCATCTGTAAACTTTATGATCTCATTTTCATTATCAAATTGAGCTATTTCAACCGTATTACCAAGATATGAGAAAAACTTGGCATTCCACTTGGGAGATACCTTCTCCTCTGCAAGTCTCCTTACCGATACGGATAACAGAACATGGGTCATACCCTCCGGCAAATCTGTTGTGCTTGCGTGTATTATCGCCGTGCAATAATAAGGTCCTTTTAAATCTATCTGGTAGTCCTTAATATATTTGTCGATTCTTTTTTCATCAACTTCTCCGTCAAGAAGCGCAGCAAAAAAGTCCTCCTGCAAAAGAGGAAGGGATTCCATATAGTAGCTCTGCAATTTCTCAAGGTTCTGCCTGTCATCTCTTTCCTTATCCAGGCTTTCCCTTATTCTGGTGAATACATTTTTTAATTCCTCTGCATCTATCGGCTTCAATATGTATTCTTCAGCTTCAAGGCGTATTGCTTCCTTGGCATATTCAAACTCATCATATCCTGAAAAAATGATGATCCTTATCCCGGGATATAACTGCTTTAACTTTTTAGACAGTTCAAGCCCTGTCATATACGGCATCTGGATATCTGTCATTACAACATCCGGTGTGTTATCCTCCGCAAATTCAAGAGCCTCCAGACCGTTGTGCGCATATTCCGGGATTTCAAAACCAATCTCATCCCAATCAAGTTTTCTCTTTATTGCCTGAGAAACTTCTTCCTCATCATCAACCAGTAAGACTTTATATTTCATCTCTATTCCCTTTAAGCGTATTTGTCAGTCATTTTTTTCCACAGAAAGACCATGATCGCAGTGCATATTACTATCTGGATAAATCCAATTGTGGGATCTATAAGTACAAGTCCTGCCATTACAAGAGTTGCTATTCCAAAGAAAACTACTATGAGTCCTGCTGCCCTGCAGTAACCCTCAATATCCTTCGGAGGATCCTGATCTTTTCCTCTTACAGCTGTATAGTCCTTCATGAACAGAAGGCGCCATGCATAATAAACACATATTGCAAAGAGCAAAAGTGATATTCCCGATTGTTCCAAAAATTTATTTATATCCATTTTTCTTTACTTTGTCCGCCCTGCGAAAGCCGGACATTTCCTTTCTAAATCCACTTACAATTATAAGCCCTCTGCCATGTTGTTTGCTATATAATGAAAAACTTACCGGCTTTTATAAAGTCTTTTATAACAAAATCACCCCTTAGAATCAACTTCCAAGGGGTGAATAAAGACTGAATTAATGTTAATTACTTCTTGGCAACGTACTTTCTGATATCAAGTGAGATAGCTACGAAGATAACGATACCGATTGCAATGTACTGAGCATTTGCATTTACTCCAAGGTACTGAAGAGCTGCCTTCAAAAGTTCGAATACGGCAACACCGATGATCGCACTTGAAACTTTACCACGTCCACCGGTAACTGATACACCACCGATTGTACAAGCTGCGATAGCTTCCATCTCGTAACCATAACCAAGGTTTACTGAAGCACCACCTGCTTTTGCACCAAGCATGAAACCTGCAAGACCATACATCATAGCTGCCTTCATGTAGATGAGGATCATTGTAAGCTTTACAGGAACACCTGCTACTTCTGCTGCCTGCGGGTTTCCACCGATAGCATACATGTATTTTCCATGACGTGTCATGTTAAAGATAAACCATGTGATTGCTGCTACAATAATAGCGATCCAGATAAGATGGCTTACACCGAGGAATTTACCTGAAGCAATGTCTGTATACTGTGTTACGTATCCACCAAGGGGTGTTGCATTTGTATAGATAAGTGCAAGACCATAAACGATTTCCATCATAGCAAGTGTTGCGATGAACGGAGGAACGTGAAGATATGCAATGAAAAATCCTGTGATCGCTCCGAAGAGTCCTGTGATCGCAAGTACTATAAGAAGTACAACGAAGATGTTAAGAGGCTTCATTCCGGGGAAGAACTTGCCTGAATAATCAACCTTCTGAAGAAGTGTTCCTGCGATACATGCCGCAAAACCGATCATACGACCTGCTGAAAGGTCACATCCTGCTGTGATAACGCATCCTGCAATACCAAGAGCGATAACAAGACGTGAACTCATATTCATGAGAATGTTTGTAAAGTTACCTGTTGTGAGGAAGTTTTTGTTTGTTACACCTGTATAGATTACGAGGATGAACATAACAATAATAACACCATTATTTATCAGAAAATCTCTCATTTTCTGCTGTTTTGTCTTTTCCATTTTTATACTCCTTTATTTGTTTATTAGGAAGCTCTGCTCTCGGGCTTTGCCCTCGCCAGAGCGAAGACATTTACTAAACTCGAAAACACCTCGTTAAGTAACTGTCTTTTAGAACATTGTTGCGTAGCTCATTACCTTTTCCTGAGTCATCTCGTCTTCTGTGTCTATTTCTCCGGTCTTTTTACCGTTACACATAACAACTACTCTGTCACTCATTCCAAGAAGTTCTGCCATTTCGGATGAAATCATGATGATTGCTTTTCCCTGCTTTGCAAGGTCTGTCATGATCTCGTATATTTCATGCTTGGCACCTACATCGATACCTCTTGTAGGTTCATCCATGATCAGGATATCAGGATCATTTGCAAGCCATCTTGATACGATAACCTTCTGCTGGTTACCACCTGAGAGGTTTGCGATGTGTTCCTTACTGCTGGGTGTCTTGATCCTAAGCTTATTTATGCTTTCATCAACTACCTTGTTGATCTTTGCATGATCCAGAATAAATCCTGCTTTTAAGAACTTGTTGTAAACAGATACGCCTACATTGTCCTTAATGGATAGACAACCAAAAATGCCTCTTGCTCTTCTGTCCTCTGTTATCATTCCGATACCTGCATTCATCGCATCCTTCGGATTCTTGATAACTACTTTTTTACCGTGAATTATAACTTCACCCTTTGAAAGATTTCTTATTCCAAAGAGACCTTCCATAAGCTCTGTTCTCTGAGCACCGACCAGACCACCGAATCCAAGGATTTCGCCTTTTCTAAGGTTAAATGATACGTTCTGGAATGATCTTTCGTGAATGGAAGATAAATCCTTAACTTCCATAACGACTTCTCCGGGTGTTCTGTCCTTTGCAGGATAGATGTTTGTAAGTTCACGACCTACCATCTTAGCTATGATGTCATCAATTGTAAGATCTTTTGCAGGCCATGTTCCAATATATGTTCCATCTCGCATTACTGTTACGTCGTCAGCGATTCGCTTGATCTCGTCCATCTTGTGCGAGATGTATATCATGGCAACACCACGTTTTCTTAGGTTTTCCATGATCTTGAACAATGTTTCTACTTCATTATCTGAAAGAGAAGATGTAGGCTCGTCGAAAATGATAACCTTAGCATCATGAGAAACTGCTTTGGCTATTTCTACTGACTGCATCTGTCCGATTGAGAGTGTAGACAGCTGAGCCCTGGCATCGAAGTGCATATCTACTTCGTTTAGCCACTTCTCTGTATCTTCGTACATCTTTTTATGATTAATTATCTGGAATGGTCCGAATTTCCATACGGGGAATCTTCCCAGATACATATTTTCGCCAACACTTCTTGCTGGTACCGGCTGTAATTCCTGATGCACCATGGCAATTCCCATTTTCATTGCTTCATCAGGATTGTTTATAATTACTTTTTGTCCGTCTATAAGAACCTCTCCCGCATCCATTTTGTAGATACCGAAAAGGCATTTCATCAGAGTTGATTTTCCGGCGCCATTCTCGCCCATAAGAGCATGGACTGTTCCGGGGCGGACAGCTAACTGAACATTATCTAGTGCCTTTACGCCGGGAAATGACTTGGATACACCTCTAAGTTCCAACTTGTATTCGTTTGCCATAATCCCTCCTAAAATCTTTGAATACCTTCGTGCTTTACCTTTTTTTGCTGGAATGATCAATATTTTTTCATTAAAAATGGTGCGGACACTACGCGCGCATCCGCACCATATATGGTCTAACTACTAATAGCTGTCACTATCACGACAGATGATTACTTAACAGAGTCAAGAATCTCCTGAGCGTTGTCAGCTGTAACCTTTACATAGTCGCATCCGATGTAGTGATCGTTGCCTGCGCCTGTAAGGTAGTTGATAGCTGCATCTGCTGCTGAGTGTGACTGTGAGAAGTGATCGTTAAATACAGTACCTGTCATTGTGCCTGCGATAACATCTTCAAGTGCCTCTGAAAGAGCATCAACACCTACAAGATAGATATCTGTGCCAACTGTACGGCCAGCTGCTTCGATTGACTGAAGAGCACCAAGTGCCATAGCATCGTTGTTGCAGAATACAACTTCTGTCTCAGGATGAGCAGAAAGTGCGTTAGCAACGAGCTGCTGAGCTGTAGCCTGATCCCAGTTACCAACCTCGTCATCAAGGCAGTCAACTGTCCAACCTGCATCCTCAAGAGCCTTTACAGAGAACTCTGTACGATACTGAGCATCAACGTTTTCAGGATCACCTTCGATCATGATGTACTGGATCTTGCCGTCGCCGTTAAGGTCTACAACGTCCTGTCCAAGGTCAACAATGATCTCACCCTGATATGTACCTGACTGACGAGCGTCACATCCAACGTATGTTACGTTCCAGTCATTGTCCTGCCATCTCTGCTCTTCATCAGCATCGGGCTCACGGTTGATGTAAACAAGCGGAATGTCAGCTGCTACAACAAGGTCTGTGATTGTAGCTGCAGATGATGAGTTAACAGGGTTGATGATAAGAACATCAACACCATCTGTGATAAAGTTCTGAATCTGGTTTGTCTGAGTAGCCTGGTCATTAGCACCATCAACGATTGTGATGTTGTCTGCTGAGAATCCCTGAGCTACAAGATAGCTTTCAAGCTCGTTTCTGAAAAGTGTCATGAAGTTATCTGAGAACTGATAGATGCAAACACCTACCTTCTTATCAGCAAGGTCGCCACCAGCAACTGCGTCTGTAACTTCCTCTGCTGTCTCTTCAGCTGTGTCAGATACTTCCTCTGTTGTCTCTTCTGTTGTCTCTTCTGCTGCTTCCTCTACAGAGCTTGCAACATCAGCAGCTGTGTCAGCTGAATTTGATGAGCATCCTGCAAGGATTGAAAGTGAAAGAGCTGAAACTGTAAGAAGACTTACTACTTTCTTTTTCATAATGATATTTTCCTCCTAATACACTCTGCACGCCTTTGGTTAAAACGTACATGTTTTTGTTACATTGCCTATTATAGTGGTGCATTTTGGAGAAAAACATAGAGAATTCTTCTTTCGTTCTTGAAAATTCTATTCAATTTATAAATCTTTTTCTGGATATTTTATGTAAAACTGCGCTTTTTCTGTAAGCATATCCCTGCTGGCATTCCTAAGAGCCTGCCTGATATCGCCTGTTTCCTCGTCGTAACGGGTTCCGATGGCAAAATATACTCCGTCCGGATCACTGCAAAGCACTCTTAATTTTTCTATTTTTTCTTCGAAATCCTTCGCATTCATTCCCATTGCTACTATTGCGAATTCTTCTCCTGACGATCTGAATATTTCAGTCTCATCAAATACGCTTCTTAAGATTTCACCTGCTTTTTCGAGACATTTATTCCCGGCATCATGACCGTATTTATCATTGAGCGCCCTCATTCCATTCATTGTGCAAAATGCTACACCGAAGGGGAACTTTTTCCATTTAAGCTGTTCAGCATATTCATCGACCACTCTGTTCATGGTCGCTCTGTTTCTGACGCCTGTCAAAAGGTCAACGCTTGTAAGCCACTCCAGTCTCTCGATAAACTGGTGGTTCGAAAATTCCGAAGCAAGGAGAATTGCAACAAGTTCAAGAGACTCCTTTATTGTGGTAACTTTTTCTATAGGAAAATCATTTAATATAAGAAATCCAAGAGTCATATTCCTTTTTACAATCGGGATAAGACATATTGTTTTCGTACCTTCAAGCTTAAGGAAATGGGCCCATTCAGGAGCGGCTTCACTTATTCTCTCAAGGTCACTCTTATCTCGCATGATAAAACAGTTGCTCTCTCCTATAAGCCTGCTCCAGCTCTCTGCCATATCTATTGAAATATTTGCCAGAAACTGCTCTGTCACGATCTCTGTCGGATCCTTTGCCAGACTCATGATCTTAGCTTTTCTTTTTTCAAAGTCAGCGGAAATTATGCAGACTGCTTTTGCTCCTGTAAACTGCCTTATATCAGCTGACACCTTATCAATGTTCTGCTCAAAAATATTATTTTCTCTAAGAGTTAATCCGCACTGAATGATAAATCCGGCAACTAAAGGAGAGACCGTGGAAAACTTTTCAGGTTCCATGGCCTTATTCATTTCATATATAAACTGGCAATAGCCAGTGTCTTCTTCATCTTTAAACCTTAGGGGTAATATAAGATTTTCTGACCAACCGCCCAGCATCTTGGTGGTATCTACGTAAGTATGAAACTTCTCGCCGCCAAAAGCAGCACGAACACACATATCCTCAAACTCCGGTTCACGGGGAATAAAGTCAACATAATTGTGTCCTTCAACGTCTTCTCCCGTCAAACTATATTGAGGATTGGTGGCAAAAATAATAATTTCCTCGCAGTTTCCCTCCTGGTCTCTTTTTACCTGCATAATAGCACAGGGGTTTGCAACCGATTCTGCGATTATCTTGCATTTATCATAGATACTGTTAGCCGGATTCATTGCATACCTCCTAATATCTCAAGGTTAATTATATTCTAACATAACAGCCTTAAACTATTAGTAAAATATTGATAAACTATTATTTAAAATTCGAACACCACATATAACAGTAACTACACAAATCTGTGATCACACTTCAAAAAATCTGTGCGTTTTCCAGCGCTTTATCACAAATGATCTGATCGGTCTTAAAATAAGCTCGAAGAGGGCATATACCAGGATACAGGAAGCATAAACCATGATCACACTTTTTACTATGTCCATAGCAAGCATAAATACTGAAGAATTTACTTTTTCTCCTATTTGAAATATCTCTATAAATCTTATATGTACTATGTATGTGGTAAATGTTCCTGCAGCAAGGTAGTTGATAAGACCGCTTTCAAAACTCTTCATATTTCTAAACAGTAAAAATATAAGAACTGTCTCTATCACCACAAGCGGATTGTTGTAATTATATGAAACCGAGTCCCCGGGCATTACTCCTTTTGCCATAATATCTGCATAGGCCCAGAGCGAAATGAGGATCAGGTCCGCTATAAGAAAAATAAAAAGCTTTTTTTGACCGGCTATTTTTCTGTTTTCATTTGCACAGTCTCTTATATAGCAGCCTATTAAATATATGAAGACAAAATTGACTAATGTATATCCTCCTGCATCACCGGTCACTCCAATTGGCATAGTCCCGTTTAACTGTCTTCCGGATAATAATGCAAGTTCATCGACAATCGTAGGATATATGGAAAAAGCAATCGCAGACATGATAAGGATCAGCCTCTTTCCGGATGCATCAAGGTTTTTCCATACAATATTTATATATGGCGAAAAAAGATACAGAGCAATGTAGACAAAAACAAACCATTTATCGGGAATATAGAATCTAAGGAAATTGTCAAAATTTATTTCCATCCCTGTAGCAAAGATGGAAACCAAAAAGAATACGCTCCCAAATAATGCCACCTTAAATAAAAGCTCTGCGGGTTTTAGAAAATCTCTTTTGTTTTTGCCTGCCATGAAATATCCGGAAATAAGTACAAATAAGTTAACTGCACAGATGGACAAACTCTCAAGGACAATAAGGATGATCCTTTCTATGCCTTTATCATAATTTACAAATCCTTTCCCATAAACAGGATTGTTGTAATGGAGAACTATGACTCCTATGATAGCTAAAATTCTTAAAAGTTCTATGTTTGATTCTCTACTCTTATGATTAGCCATATATTCTCCTATACTTTTTAAATAATATCGGGTATATACCAATTACCACAAATGAGCTGACAGAGTATCTGAAAAACCTCGCAAATCTGTACAGCAGGTCATTATTATTGATAATATCTGCATTGAAGATCACTTTAAGTATACTACTCATAGCGATGAACAGAACTGCACCGCAAATTAATCTTGTAAGGCAGTATACTACGTTGTTTGTGTTTTCAAAATTAACATACTTTTGTTCAAACAAAAATGCTAAGAGGACTCCCACAAGAATTCCGTATACCGCATAGTAATCATCGCTTGTGCAATAAAACCATCCCGGAAGTCCTATCAAAGCATAAATGCCGTATGATATTAGTTTATTATCTATTCTTTTCTCTATTTCAGGTATAAGAAGCATAGTAAAAAGTCCCAAAATCCAACCGGCAAGAACGTCAGTCGGATAGTGGACTCCCAGGCTGAATCTTGAAATACCGATAAGTATCGGAAATATGATCGCTATTACTTTAACCCATCTAAGCCCGGAGTATCTGCCAAGCGATCCGTAGAGAGCAACTCCGATTGTTGAATGCATACTGGGAAATGAAAATCCCTGGGCTTCTATATCATATATATCCGCCCCTTTTTCAATAGGTTTAAGACACTTTATTTCGGGGGTGTCGAAATAAGGTCGCCTTCTTATAAAAATATTTTTTATCAGAGGACTTAATACTGCTGCCACAAGTACGTTTAGTCCAACATATTTTGCATAGTCCTTATTAAATCCCCAGTATAAAATACCGATCACCACAATAATTATGGTGGTTTCCCCGAAGAAAGAGCAGAATCCGGCAAGCGATGTTCCAAAAGTCCCCATTCTGCTCTGTATCCATTCTATCAGGGCTATTTCCCAAGAATAATAAAACGTAATTCCCATCCGTCTCTCCTAGTCAAACTTCAAAATAGTATTTCGGTAACCCTTGTATCCCCATACAACGGCAGAGCTGGTTGATAAAAAAGTCTTGGCCATTTTTCATTTAGAAATACTCCCAAAAGCCTTCCTAAAAACAATATGATGTAAGGGATAAGAATTTTTCCCTTACATCATAATGTTAACTTTTTCATCCTGATTTTTATAGTGTTTTTTTACAGTCCGATCAAAAAACTTATTTATACAAGATTCTTCTCACAGAATCATGGGATAATCCGTACTCATCCGCAAGGTCCTGTATGGGTTTTCCCGCACTATGCTTAGCTCTTATGTCAGCATTTCTTTTTACATAAAAATCCCTTGCTCCCGATTTTTCTCCCCAGCTTTTTTTCTCAGATTTCTCCGGAATATATATCATCTCACCTGAAGTATATTTCTGGATTTCCTTTAGGAGTTCATCGGGAAAAAGCTCTTTCGCATTTCGATATTTCATATATCCTGGCCTCTGATCTTAAGAAACTCTTCTATTGATCCATAACTATTTTCCGGTGCACTGTGACCTGCAAGTATTTCAAGGATTCGTTTTTCCAAGTCATTTGCCCTCTCTTTTAATCCGGACAAATTATTGTAGTCATAAGAATCAAGCAGGTTCATCTCCTCAACGTGATACTCCTGCGTTATATACAATAATTCTTCCTGAAGGTACTGAGCATCACAAAAGGCAGGCTCTTTCATATCATTATCACAGAAGTAACGGATCCTGCGCCATGTAAGACTCATCTCACGGTACCAGTCAGAAAAGTTTTTGTAGTTGGCTTCATCCATGACTTTAGGCTCTTTTTCAGGTTCT